>Ga0182017_10000274_pt1 | contig 40161 bp, 22 predicted proteins | sample 712E3DmetaG_FD_120492 | JGI IMG/M metagenome (GOLD analysis project Ga0182017, IMG submission 120492) | Permafrost microbial communities from Stordalen Mire, Sweden - 712E3D metaG | ecosystem: Environmental > Terrestrial > Soil > Wetlands > Permafrost | place: Sweden: Stordalen | collected... | reverse complement strand
CCCTCACGTCTTCCGGGAAGATGTGCCCAATCGTGCCGATGCGGAAGCAGTCCGCGTTGCTCACCTTGCCGGGATAGATCACGAATCCCAGCTCGCTCAGCCGGCGATAGAAGGCCGGGAAGTCGAAATTCGCATGGGTCGGGAAGCGAAACGCGGTGATGATGTCACTCCGGTGCTCGGCAGAGAGATAGGCGTCGAAGCCCAGCTCCTCCATGCCTTCCATCAGCGCGCTATGGTTGGCCCCGTACCGCGCTGCCCGCCCCGGCACGCCGCCTTCGGACTCCAACTCGTCCAATGCCTGGGAGAATGCCAGCAGGGCGTGCGTCGGCGGGGTAAAACGGAACTGTCCGTCTGCCTCGAGCCCCTTCCATTGCGAAATCAGGTCGAGGCTCAAGCTTCTCGCGCAGCCCGCGGCTTCGACCAGAAGATCACGGCGCGCCAGCGCGAATCCGAAACCCGGTACTCCCTGAATGCACTTGTTGGCCGAAGAGATCAGAAAATCGATGCAGCTCTCCCGGACGTCTACCGAAATGCCGCCGAAGCTGCTCATCGCGTCTACGATGAAGGTGCACCCCTCTTCGCGCACCACCCTGCCCAGCTCGGCGATCGGGTTCAGGATTCCGGTCGAAGTCTCGCAATGGACCGCGGCCACATGCGTAACCGCGGGATCGCAGTCGAGGTCATCGCGGATCCGGCAGGTTTCCACCGGCTCGTCCTCGGCGAAGCTAACGGTCCGGAACGGGATCCCGAGCACGGACGCGATCTTCGCCATCCGCTGGCCGTAGGCGCCGTTGATCGCAACCAGCAGCTTGCCCTCCGCCGGGATTACGGATGAGATCACCGACTCGACCGCGAAGGTGCCGGAACCCTGCATCAGCACGGCCTCGTAGGTGCCATCGGCGGCGTTGCCGAGATCCAGCAGGCGGCGGCGGATCCGGCTCACGACCTCCAAGAACTCCGTATCTCTCGACCCGAGGTCGCGGAGCATTGCTTGCTTCACTGTTTCGCTGGTGGTCAGCGGTCCCGGAGTAAATAGCAGTTTTGGATTTCGCATGCAGACCTTTCAAAAAGCGCCCGGCGAGCGCGTGGGTGCCCGCCGGGCGATCAAGTGGGTCACAACCGCTTCAGAACTGCACGCGTAACATCATCTGAATCGTGCGCGGGCCAGCCTGTTCCACTCCCTGGCTCTGGCTGATGAGGCCGAAGGAGCCGCTGGCCACGTTCATGTTCGGAACGTCCTTGTTCAGAATATTGAAGAGGTTCGCGAACTGCGCTTCGTAACGCAGCGAGAGGCGCTCCGTCACGGCGAACGCCTTGCCGGCGGACATCGAGAACGTCGAAGTGCCGGGGCCCTCCAGGATGCCCACTCCGCAGGTCCCGTACCGACCGATGTCGCTGGCGGGAATCGAGAACGCACCCACGTTGAAGTACTGCGCGGTGGTCGGATTCGAAAGATACCCGGACTGTCCCGAGACGCAGTCGGGCCGCTGCGTGCTGACGGAGCGCTGAGAAGGGTTCGTGCCGGAGGGATCCGAGACGCTGCTTGGGAAGTAAGGCGTCAGCCAGGGGCCGGTCTGCAACAGCGTTACCGCAGTCACCCGCCAGCCCCCAACCAGAAGGTTGGCTCCGCGGCCGATGTCGCCGAAGACCTGCTTGCCGCGCCCGAACGGAAGGTCATAGACCAGGGTGCTCACGAACCGTTGGCGCGGCGTGTAGTATGCATTTCCGGAATCGGCCGCTATGTTGTAAACGTTGTTCACGTTGTCGCCGTTGTCGCCCTGGCCTCCCAGCGGAATAGACGAGCTGGGCGCGACACCCAACGCGTTGGTGATGTTTTTCGCGTAGGTGTAACTGTTCGAGAAGCTGAGGTCGCTCGAGAAGCGGCGGTTCACTTCCACGGTCCCGGCGTCGTATTTGTCGCTCGGGCCGTTGGCGCGGGTCAACACTTCGGCGAAATTCGGGAATTTCAGATTCACCTGCCTGAGGGCCGGCGTCGCCGTGAGTGCGGCGTAGCCATACGTATTGGGCGCAACCTGGTTCAGGTCCGGACTGTATATGAGGTTATAGGTGTGCGAGCCCGTGTAGGTGAGGCGCGCCAGGGTATTGAAGCCAAGGTTGTGGTCGATGGAGAAGTTCCACTGGATCACGCGCGGGTCCTTGAGATCCCACTGGTTGGCACGGCGGTAGCTCGGATATCCGGTGGACGTGCCGCTCCCGGCGAACACATTCGGAAAGGTGCGCACGAAACTCGCGGTGGAAGGATAGTAGGCAAAGTAGCTCGTATCCACACCCAGAAGCGAGTAGAGAACCGCGCCCAGGACGGGAACGGAATACGTCCCTCCGGAGGCCCGGATGACCGTATTGTCGTCGTGAAACGGCTTCCAGGCGAACCCCAGCCGGGGCTGGATGTTGCCCCAGTACGTGTAGCGCAACGTATTTGGCAGACCAACCTGGGAGGCGGTGACGAAAGGCGTGTTGCCCACGGCCGCTTTCCATAGCGGGTTGATCTGCGACATCTCCCCGTTTTGGACCACGAGCTCGCCGCCCGGGACTTTCGTGTCGAAATTGCCGAGCTGATCGGTCGCATCGTTGAACGGCTTGTTGACTTCGTACCGCAGACCGTAGTTCAGGGTGAAGTTCGGCAGCATGCGCCATTCGTCCTGGGCGAAGCCGCCATAGTGGTAGCCATAAGGCTTGCCGTCGGGGCCGTTCTGAGCCTGGTAGGCGGCGCCGACGGTTCCCAGAAGGAAGTTGGCGAAGGCCTGCGCGTCGTTGGCACCCGTGAAAAAGTAGTCTCCGTATTCGTCGCCGTTCAGGAAGGTAATGTTGTCTTGGTAATTCATGCGCCAGAATTCGAATCCGAACTTCAGGCTGTGCTTGCCCTTGATCCAGCTCAGGTTGTCGCCGATCTCGAGTAGGCCGTTCTTGGTAACGCGAGGGTGGCCGTAAGGATTCGTGGCGCCGCCCATCAGGTCGCCGATGTAGAAGACGGGAACGCCCCCGAGACCGTTCTTCGGGGAGCCGGGCAAGCCCGTGATCCCGAGGGAAGAGATAATCGAGTCACCCTGGGCGGCCTGTGGGTATGTGAAGGAGTAGTTCGAGCGCGAATAGCCGGCGCGCAGTTCGTTCACCAGGTTCGGCCTGATGATCCAGTTGTAGGAGCCGGCGATGTTGGTGGCGTCCACGGGCTGCGAGAACGTTCCCATCAACGGGTTGTATGACGAGTCGCCGCTCCCCAGCGCACCCAGCGCGCCGTCGGTGCCGGTGGAGGAGATCGTCTTCTGCGTGACGCGGCCCCAGAGTCTGTGGCTGTCCGAGAAGACCTGGTCCAGGCGTCCGTCGAATCCGTCCAGACCGTAGGATCCCGGAAAGGTCTCGACCAGGTTCGGCCCACCGGCCAGCGAGGCTGACGAGTTCGTGGCCTGCGGGAAGAACAACGGGATGGCCTTGGCCGAAACCGGGTTGATCATTGTCGAAGGGACCTGATTGTTTTGAAACGGTACGCCGGTCAGCGGGTTTACGATGGTCACCCCCGACCCGGAGAAGTTGCCACTCCGCCAGGCCGCTGGAGGCGTGTTGGTCGAAATCAGCGCGCTCTGATTCAGCCGGATGCCTTCGTAGTCGAAGTAGAAGAACGTCCGGTTCTTGCCGTTGTACACCTTCGGAATTTCGATCGGACCGCCGATCGAGACCCCAAACGTGTTGGCATCGCCGATGGGAGTGTTCCCGCTGATCTGGTCCGGCGAGTTGAAGTCCTTCCGCATCAGATACCAGTAGGAGCCGCCATGGAATTCGTTCGTGCCGCCGCGGCTGACGACGGTCAGGTCGGTGGGCTGCGAGAACTCCGCGCTATTGGCGGCGGTGTTCACGCGAAACTCGGAGATGCCCTCCACCGAAGGGAACAATTCCTTGGTCGGGCCGCCGTAACGTGGCGTCTGGGTGGAAATGCCGTCGATCGAGAAGGACGTGGCCGTCGGCAACTGCCCGGAGAAGGTGAAGTTTCCCGAGCGGTCTTTTTTCACACCGGGAGCCAGCGTGGCGGTGACGATGGGGCTGGGGTTGTTCGAGGCGCGAAAATTGAGCGCGAGCGAGTTGATCTCCGAGCCGGAAAGCGAGCTGGATTGTGTGGGCTCTTCGCTGACGACGGATTGGGCGCCGGTGACTTCGACCTGCTCGCCGCCGGCCTGCACCTGGAGTTTCACGTCGGCGCGTGCGGTTTCCCGCGCCAGCAGGATGACGCCCTTGTTCTGTATGGTGGCGAATCCCGGCGCTGCGACTGTAATGGTGTAGGCCCCCGCCTCCATGTTCACGAAACGGTAGTCGCCCTGGGTGTCCGTACCGATTGCACGTGTGGCCGAGGTGCCTTCATTCTTCGCCTCCACCTTGGCGTTCTGTATCACGGCTCCGCTGGGGTCGTACACGGTTCCGACGATGGTTCCATACGTCGACTGTGCGAGGGACTGCGAGTGGCCCAGCAGCAACGCCGCTACGACCAGCGCACCGAGTCGAAGAAAGTCAGAAAATGCATTGATGCGAGTCTGCATGTGTTCTCCTATGAACTTTGCCGCGATTGCGGGTTGTGATGGCTGTCATGGGCATCGGTAAACGGGCTCCGGGGCGGGGTCGGCCACGGGCAGCAATGCGCGCCGCTCCGCTTCCCAGCGCGAGGCCAGAACCAATCCGGCGAGGATCGATACGACCGCGAAGAGCGTGAACGTGCTATCCCAGCCGAACCACTGCACGATTCCGGCGATCACATAGCCGGAAACCAACTGACCGCACGATCCGACGCCATCCACGTAGCCCAGCGAGAGGCCAGTATCCCCGCTATGGGCCGAATCCTGCACGGCCGACGCGGACATGAGCGTGTCCGGACCGTAAACCAAGATTCCAATGATGGAAATCGAAACCGCCGTCCCCCAGAAGCCAGCCAGGTTGGCCAGAGGCTGCACCAGGCACATCAGGCCGAGCATCCACAGCATGACGGCGCCCACGGGAAATCGCCGTGAGCCCAACAGGCGGTCGGAGGCGTATCCAGCCAGGATGGGGCCGAGGAAGCCGATCATTTCGAACAGCGAAGACGTGTAGCCGGCGCGCTCGTCCGAGTAGCGCAGTTTTTGCGAGAGGTAGAGCGGAAGCCAGAAGAGCAGCGAATAGCGCGCCAGCTTCAGCAGGAAATACATCCCGGCGATGGCCTGGATATTGGGGTTCTTCAACAGCAGGGCCCAGGATCGGCGTGGGCTGGGCGCGACCTCGCCGGTGGCCTCGTCGTCGTCTTCCTGAAGGCTGGCGGGGAGGCCGGCGCGCCTGGGGTTGTCGCGAACCGCGCAGAAGAAGAAGACCGCCGCGATTACCAGGACCAAGGCGGGGCCGAACATCCCGCGGCGCCAGCCCAGTTCAGGCAGCAGGTACGGATTGGTCACCATCCACGTGGCGAACACGGTGGCCAGGAATCCGCCCAGCACATAACTCGTGCTCCACCAAGCCATCACTACGCCGCGCTCGGCACGCACGAACCAGGCGGCCATCAACTTGCATATCCCGGACCAACCGGTGGACTGGCCCAGCCCGTTGGCCAGTTCGAGGATCAGAAACAGGGTGGGGTTCTGCCATATCCCCATCAGCACTGTGGCAGCCACGGAGACCAGTGCGCCGGCCGTAACGACTCTTCTGGGACCGTAACGGTCCGAGAGGAATCCGCTGACGAACTGTCCCACTACGTAGGCCAGGCTGAAGGCGAAGATCAGGTGCGCAAACTGGAGATTCGAATAGCTCCTCTCGCGCGAGAGCATCGGCATCAACACACTGAGGTTCTTCCGGCAGAAGTAGTAGCCCGCATAGCCGATCCAGGCGCTGACAAAGACGCGCCTGCGCCACCGGTCGAGGCTCATGTCCCCAGCCCTGCGCCCTACTCCGACAATGGCAAGATCCGTTTTCGGCAACAATCGCTCCGGGGGTAAGAACGACTGTAACCGCAGCGCACGCAGGTGCGGAACGTTCAGAACGGTACAAAACGGGGCCTAACAGGGGCTTTTTCATTGCCCTGTAATACTGGGCCCGGAGCGTCACGACGGCGCAACAGAGGGATCATGGTTTTGCAATCTGGAGCCGCTAGACTTAGGGATGTCTGAACGCGTCTAGCCTGGGGGTCAAGGCGTTTCAGAGCTTGCCTCCCGGATGCGGAATCGGTGCTGAAAGCGGAGCAGAAGAGATGTCCAGCATGGTACCTGTCGCTGCGGTCTTTGGAGATACCGAGCACCGGTTGGTGCGCGAACAGTTGCAGCGCACAATGGCCAGCGACGCGTTCCGCGGAAGCAAGCGCAGCCGCGAGTTCCTCTCCCATATCGTCGAGAGAACGCTCAGCGGCGAGTCGGACCTTCTAAAGGAGCGTCTCATCGGCGTCCATCTCTACGGGAAGGATGGCGCCTACGACACCAGCTCGGATTCCGCTGTTCGGGTTCGAGCCAATGAGGTGCGCCGGCGGCTTCTGCAATACGCGGAGCAGTTCGGACGAGACGAGCATTACAGGATTCTGCTCCCTTCGGGCTCGTACGTGCCGGAGTTCCGTCCAACGGTCCGGCGCGCCCCTCTGAAACAACTGGCGTTGCCAAAGGGTATCCAGCCTGGCGCTCCACCACTCCACAAAGGTTGGCTGGTCGGGCCCACCATTGCCGCGCTCCTGCTCTCCGGCCTGGCGTTCCGATGGATGTTGTCTCCCGACTCGCTGTTTAAGGAGTTCTGGCGGCCGCTTGTGGCGGGGAACCACAGTCTGGTCCTGAAGGTGCAGGCCGCACCCGGCGACGGCAACACGATCCCTCTGCGCGCCGTGCGCCAGTTGCTGCGGATCCATGACATCGCCCGCAACCTTGGCAGTCGCGCGGAGATCGTCACCGTGGCCGACGTCCCGCTGGTCTCCGACGAGCGCTCCGCGCAGATCCTCCTTGGCCGGACGGCCGGTTCGTCGCTGCCCGCCCAGGTCCCATTGCGGTATCGAATGGAGCCGCCTTCCGGCGCTCCCTTTGTCCTCGACGTCTTGTCCGGCCGGCGCTATGAAACCGTGAGGATAGAGAGCGGCCGCCAGGAATCGTATGCTCTTGTCACCCGGATCACGCCCAGAAGCGACAACGCCAGCACTCTCTCCCTGAACGGCACCGATGACGTCGCGGTCGAGGCCGCCGAGGAACTGGTCGCCGACCCGGCAGCACTGGCGGACGCCCTGCGCATGACCGGGGTTGCGGCGGTCGAGAAGGACCTTCAGATTCTCCTCGCGGTCCAGCACTTCGGGCAAGAGATCTCGAAGCGCCACATAATCGCCGTCCAAACCTATCCGTAGCGCCTTTCTGCGCTTGCTCTCCGCGATCTTGCAGCCGGTCCCTGTCTCGCCGTGCGAACGCCTTCGACTCCTCGGCTCCCTCTTAACATTCCTGTAACTTCTTCGTAATCGTAATGTAAAATACTAATCGCGGGAAGTTTGCATCGTCCTGCCACGCCTATGCGCCTGGCATCGACAGTACGCGCCTCGGGACTGGCCCTTCTGGCGGTCTGGATGGCGGTCTCGGCCGTACCAGCCGAACTGATCGCGCCCACTCCGGATCCTGCACGGAGCGATTTTGCCCTCCACGTCCAAAAGGCGCGCGCGCTACTGCGATCGGGAAACGTCCGCCAGGCTCTCGCGGAAGCGGCCGTGGCCGAACGGACCGCTCCGGGGCGTGCCGAGACCAGCGCGTTGCTCGGTGACATCAACTTCCGCCGAGCCGATTTCGAGACTGCCGACCGGTACTTCAGTGCTGCCTTGGCGATTGACCCGAACTGCGCCCAGGCCCACCTTGGTCTCGGGCGGCTTGACCAGCTCCACTTCCGCCGCCGGGCAGCCCTGCAACGGATTGTCACCGCGTACGGCCTGAACCCGAACGATCCGGAGACGGTGCTCGCGTACTCTTCGCTGGCGTCGGATCGGGAACAGGAGATGGTCCTGCTCAAGAGGTTCCTCGCCCTAGGCGCCGGAATGCCTCGCGAGCAACTCGAAACCGTGCTGGGCCGGCTGCAGTTCTACCGGCGCCTTGGCTCCAAAAGGCTGGCATTTCTGGAAGGCACCTACCAACGCTACCTGTTGCCCATGGACGTCTGGTCCGCGCGATCGGGCCTCGCGAACGGCTTGGTGCTGGCTGTCAGTGTCAACGGGAGCAAGCCGCTGCGCCTGGTCTTCGACACAGGAGCCGCTGAAATCGCGATCTCCCCACGATCCGCCGAGAAGCTCGGCCTGGAGTACATGGCGGATGCGGGCCTGCGCGGAGTGGGACAGAGCGGCGTCGGAGCCCGCAAGACGCTGGCGGAATCGGTCCGTATCGGCGATCTGCGCCTCAGGAACTGCGTGGTAGATGTTGCCGACCGAGCCCTGGCCGATGACATCGACGGAGTGATCGGCGCGAATCTGTTTCAGCAGTTCATTGTCCGCCTGGATGCGCGCCGCAGAACCTTGGAGCTGCTTCCTTACCCGGATGAGGCTCCCTGGTGGCAATCCCAGGAACAGCTCTGGGCAGGGCGGGATCGGAGGGTGCCAGCCGGAATGGAGAGCCTGACACCGGTGTGCCAGGCGGCCCACCTCTTGCTGGTGAACGCGAAGCTCGACAAGGACGCTTCCGGGTATCTCATCCTCGACACAGGCGCGGCCTTCAGCTCCGTCTCGCGGCAGATGACCGTCCCGTTCGACGACCCGCCGGACTTCGACGTCTCGGGGCCTGGGGGCGGCCCGGTAACCGCATTTCGCGCCGGGCCCATCCAACTCCGCCTGGCGGGCCGCGATCTCACCGACCCGAATGCCGTTGCGCTCGATTTCGCCCGGCTGAGCAACGTTCATGGAGTCGAGATCTCGGGGATGATCGGTTACCCCATGCTGAGCCGCTGCACGCTGACCCTCGACTACCGCGATGGCCTGATCGGCCTCGACCGCAGCCGATGAAAAAAGAGGCGAGGCCGCAGCCTCGCCTCAACGCCCGAAGAATGCCTACGCTCAGAAAATCAGCTTGAGCGCGAACTGAATCTGCCGTGCCGGATAGGTGGTCCGGATCGTGCCGAAGGCCGAACTCGTGGTTACCGTATTTGGGAGGCCGAAGTTCGTGTGATTGAGCGCGTTGAAGAACTCCGAGCGGAACTGAAGCGATGCGCGCTCCACGATCCGAAAGGTCTTGTTCACGCCGAGATCCCACTGTACGAATCCCGGTGCGCGAAACGCGTCACGGCCGAGGTTGCCGAACGGACTGCTGGCCGCGGGAATCGTGAAGGTGTATCCCGCGAAGTAGGTGTTGATCAACTGAGCTGTGCTCTGGCTGACCGCGCTGCCGGAGGCGTTCGGCCGCAACTCGGCGACGCCCCGATAGTCGGCGATCGGGCCGGTCACGTCATTGGCGGTGGTGGGCGCGTACGTGACGTCGAGCGGCGTTCCCGTGTGAGCCGTGACGATGGAGTTACATTCCCAGCCCCCGGCGGCGCCGTCAAGGACGCGGTTCCAACTCGAGCCGAACTTGCGGCCGCTGCCGAATGGCAACTGGTAGACAACGCTGCTCACGTTGATCAGCTTAACGTCAAAGCTCGTCGGCCCGCGTTCGCCGGCAAGGTTGCGAATGTTCTGCGGGTTGGCGGCGTAGTAGCCGGCATAGTATTCGAGAGCCTGCTCGGAATCGCCCATGGCCTTCGACCAGGTGAAGGAGTTAAGGAAATAGAGGCCGCCCCCGAAACGATGCTCAACCCGTGCGGACAGCCCGTTGTAGTTGTTGTTGCCCGCCGGATCGAGCCAGGTGATGGCGCCAAAGCTCTGATCGGGGCGGCGAGCCTGCACGCCCAGCGTTCCGCCCACTTGATTCGGTAGAGCCTGGTTGTAGTCGGCGACAATGGGCAGCCGCAGCGCGTGGTTTCCGTTGTAGGCCAGTTCCACCACCGTGTTCCAGGGCAACTCGCGCTGGACGGAGACCATCCAGCTCTGGATGTAGGGCCACTTCGTGTCGGCTGGAATGTAGTCGATGTTGGACAGAATCGGGTTGAAGTTCGCCGGGCTGGCGATGTTCGTGGTGAAGCTGTTCTGCGTGGTCAGGAAGGATGACGACGGCGCGCCTCCCGGGGAGATGCTCTGGTTGATGGCGCCGAACAGGGAAAGGGGCGCATTGATGCCCTCCTGCGCGCTTCCAGGACGGTTGAAGAACGAATAGCTGATGCCATAGCCGGCGCGCACCACGGTTTTTGAATTGGCCGAGTAGGCGAGGCCGAGGCGTGGCCCAAAGTCCTTGTAGTCCGGATGTACCAGGGCGCGGTCGTACAGGCTGCCGTTCGATGCGCGCACCAGCGCGTTGCTGGTGGGATCGAAGTTGCTCCACAGGTTGTCGCGCTCCCAGATGGGAGTCGCGAACTCCCAGCGGAGACCGAGATTCAGAGTCAGCCGCGAGGTAACTCGCCAGTCATCCTGGAAGTACAGCGCGTGCACGTGCTGGCGCAGGTTCGTCACCTGGTTGTTGCCCAGCCCGATGGCGCTCGGCAGTCCGAACATGAAATCGGCCAGGTTGTAACTGCCGGAATCGCTCTTGATCGAACAACCGGCGGCTTGATTGAGCAGGGCGCAAGTGGGCTTGCTGAACTGGCCGCCGTAAGTGTCCGCGCCGTAGAGCGGGTTGATGTCCAGCACCTCGGTGCGGATCGCCACGAACTCGTATCCGGTCTTGATGGCGTGCGCACCCATAACTCGCGAGTAGTTCATCTTGGGGTTCCAGGAGGTCGGATTCTGGAACTGGGGGTTGGTGGTCTGGCGGCCGAAGAGCGCGAATCCGGTCACGCTTTGGGAATTGAGTCCGCCCGCGATGTTGGGCGTCGTGGGTAGCCCCGGAATGCCATAGAGGGCCTGCATGTTCGACGTGCCGAGGTAGGGCGGGGCCTTTCCAGCCAACACATGCGTGAAGCCGAGGCGGGCTTCCAACACCGAGGCCGACGAAACCGCCCAGGTGTAGCCGGCGGCCGCCTGCTGTTGGATGGCGTGGATGTTCCCGTTGCCGTTTCCGCCCGATGGACCCGGAAGATCGGGCTGGTAATAGGGCAGATCCTTGCGCTGGTCGAAGCGGAGAAACGCGCTCATTGAGGAATTGAGCTGATAGTCGATCTTGGCGTCGAACTTGTCGCTGAAATCCCGAATCAGCAGTAGAGCTTCGTAGTTGTTGGAACGGGATGTGGCCGCACCGACGTTGGGCGCAGGCAGGTTGCCGAGCACCGTGGCGGCAAACGGATTGAGCTGGGAAACCGGGATGGTCGAGCCGGCCGCGTAAACCGTTCCCGTCAACGGATTGTATACCGCGGACGGAAAGACGCCGGAGCGGTCCGCAAGGGTGGGAATCGAATCGAAGTTCAAATAGCGCTGAAGCTGCCGGTAGCCTTCGTAGTCGGCGAAGAAGAACAGCTTGTTCTTGATGAACGGACCGCCGGCGGTGAATCCGAACTGATTGCGCTGCAGCGTCGGCTTCTGGCCGCCGGTCGGCGCGAAGAATCCGACCGCGTTCAGATCGGTGTTGCGGAAGAACTCGTAGGCGGTGCCGTGAAGCTGGTTGGTCCCCGCGCGCATGGCGGCGCTCACTACGCCACCGCCAACCCGGCCATACTCGGCGTTGAAGTTGCTGGTGATCACCCGAAATTCGGCGACGGCATCCGGTGAGGCCTGCACTACCTGGCTCGAGTATCCCTGATTGCTCGGCGAGTACGCGTTGTTGTCGAGGCCGTCGAGCAGAAAGTTATTGTAGGTGCTGCGCATCCCGTTCACGTTGAAGGCGCCCTCGCGGGGCGTGCCGGTGGCCGAGAAAAGCACCGACATCGGCGACCGGTTTACATTGGTGGACAGCAGCGCCAGGTCGGCATAGTTGCGGCCGTTCAATGGCAGTTCTACGATCTGCTGCGTGTTGACCACCTGGCTGTGCTCGCTCGTGTCGGTATTGAGTACCTCGGCCGAGGCCTGTACCTCCACGGCCTCGTTTACCGCGCCCACTTGCATGGTGACATCCACGCGCCGGCGCGCATTGACGTCCACCAGAATGCCGCTTGCGGAGAAGGGCGCCATGCCGGCCAGTTCCGCGGTCAGCTTATACCGGCCGACCTTCACATTCAGGAAGTCATAATTGCCGTTCTCGTCGGTTGCCGTCTGGGACTCGATCCCCGTGTCCTGGTTGGTCAACTTGATCGCGGCCTTGGCCAGAACGCCGCCGGTCTTATCGCGGACGGTGCCGAGCACCTCCGCGGTTTCGAACTGCGCCAAGGCGGACGATGTGAACATCAGGACTCCAAGCGCAAGGAGAGAATGTTTGGTCATGATCGGCCAATTTGCCACATCAACGTTACTGCCCGATGAAACCTGCGTTACGTTTAGCGCTGAGGTTGCCACACCGCCTCAATTCGATACGGATCCGAAGACGACGGGATGTATACTGATCCGGAACTCGGGAGTCCTAAGGCAGGATTTCGGGGATGTGTTTCTCTTGGGTTACAAAGACGCCTGGGGGCATGTAATGAGGACGGTCGGAACGATGGTATTTCCGATGTGTCTCCTCCTGTCGATGGCCTCGGTTGCGACGTCCTCCGACGCGAAGGTGCGGGTTGGCGTTTACGACTCGCGCGCCATAGCGGTAGCGTTCGTCGATTCCGAAGCCTATCAAGCCTCCGCTGGCAAACAACTGGCAGCCATGGCAGCGCAGTACCGCGAGGCCAAGGCCGCGGGGAACCAGAAACGGGTGGCGGAGCTGGAGGCGCAGGGGAATGCCCAGCAGATTCTCCTGCACAAGCAGGGTTTCAGCACCGCGCCGGTCGACGACATCCTCGCCCACATCAAGGACAGAATGCCCGACATCGCCAAGGCCGCCGGCGTCGGACCCATTGTTTCCAAGTGGGACCAGGACGCGTTAGCGAAATACAAATCAGCCGAACTGGTCGACGTTACGATGCCGCTGGTCAGGGCCTTCCACCCGACCGAACGGCAGCTTGGGCTCGCCATTGACATCCAGAAGCAAGCTCCGATCTCGCTGGAAGAAGCAGAGAAGATGTGAGGCGGAGCGAACCTGTGCCGTTGCGGCCATTCGGGCGCTCCCTCCGGCGGCCACAAACCGATGCGCTGGAAAGCCCTGCCGGAAGCTCACGGAACTGAAACAACCGCCTTGTATACTGGCGCAGATGAAACTTCCTTGGCCGTGGTTCGCGGCAGCGCTGCTTGCCGTTCCGTGTTCGCGCCGGCGGCGGGCGCCACAGACGTCCGCTCCGCGCTCACCGGGGCGGAAGTGTCCGCCGCCGTCGGGACCCCGCTGAAGCGCAGCCCCAGCGACGCTTGCCGGTTCGGCTCCGGGCGTGCTTCCGTTTGCATAACGATGCATGCCGGAGGCGCAAGCCAGTTCGACACGTACGCGAGCCAGGCAAGGCGGGATTCCCCAGACGCTAAGCCGGTGCCGGGCGTGGGTTCGAACGCGATATTCTTCGGATTCAGTCTTGCAGTGCGGTATAAACGCGACCTCTTCGTCATCCAGATGATGCTGGGGAAGTCCATCCCCGAGAAGATCGCGCTGTCCAAAGGCCGTCGCGTTGCGAGTGATGTCCCACTTGTGACCGCCGGGCCGTCAAGCGTCAGAGAACCGGTATCCAGACCTCGGCGCTACCCAGCTCTCGTCTCCACGTTCCACTCGGGCGGATTCCGTGATCCGAGGGTGGACAAGCGGAGTGCGACTATGCGTTCCATTTTCGGACAGACACATCCCACCAGCGGACGAACGCATCCACAAACGGACAGGCTGCGTGCAGGTTTTCCCAATGCACGGAGCAGCTTACAATTGGAACCAGAGTTGCCGTCTTGAGGCCGCCATGTCCGCCGTCATGAAAGACATTCTGTTCGGGCTGAGAATCCTGCGCAGGAACATATGGTTCACGGCTGTCGCCATCCTCACGCTCGGTCTTGGTATAGCAGTGAACACAACGGTCTTCAGTTGGATCGACGGCGTCCTGCTGACTCCACTCCCAGGCGTCGCGGATGCGCACGAACTGGCTCTCATCGAGACGGTGACCCCGGGTGGCGAATACCTGGTGAACACGTCGTACCTTGACTATCGCGATTATCGCGAGAAGCTGAAGCTCGTCTCGGGCGTGGCCCAGGGGCGCTTCACGCCGCTGAGCGTCGGGGAGGAAGGCAAGACCCAACGAGCCTGGGCCGAACTGGTTTCAGCAAACTACTTCGATGTCCTGCGGGTGAAGCCGTTCCTGGGGCGCACGTTCGTTCCGGAAGAGGGGCGCGAACAGGAGGGGGCCTATCCGCTGGCGGTGATCAGCTACCGTATGTGGCAGACCCAGTATCACGGCGACCCGAAGGTCCTCGGCAGGAGCATCCTGCTGAACAGGAACCGGCTGACGATCGTCGGGGTGGCTCCGCCCGGTTTCCATGGCTCGCTGGGCGGCGTGGTCTTTGACGTCTGGTTGCCGGTTACGATGGCGACCGCCATGGGTACCGGTAACGGAACCTTACACTACCGGGCTACCAGGGATGAGACCTCCACCATCGTGCGGCTGAAACCGGGAGTGCGGTTGGAACAGGCCCGGGCGGAAGTGGCCGCTCTGGGCAGTCGCCTGGCTGCAATGTATCCCGATACCAATCGCGGGGTGGACCTCACGTTGACGCCGCTGTGGCAAGGCCACCTCGGGGCGCAGGGCCTCCTGGCCAAGCCGCTCGGGATCCTGATGGCAGTGTGCGTTCTGATGCTGCTCATCGTGTGCGGGAACGTCGCCAACCTGCTGCTGGCCCGCGCCGTGTCGCGGCAGAGAGAGTTCGGCATCCGGCTGGCGCTGGGTGCCCAGCGTGTCCGGCTGGCCCGCCAACTGCTGATCGAGACCCTGCTGCTGGCCGGTGGCGGAGCCCTGGTCGGCCTGCTCCTCGTGATGTGGATGGGGGAGGCGCTGGTCCTTCTGTTTGCCCACCGCGATGTCCAGCTCGATCTAGGTGGCGGGCTGAACGTTCCCACCCTGGGGTTCACCGTACTGGTCGCGGTCCTCGCAACGCTGGTATCGGGCATGGCGCCCGCGGTCATGTCGGCCCGCTCCAGCTTAAGCGAGACGCTGAAGGAGGGTGGGCGAGGAGGCGGCTCGGGGACCGGCTCGCATCGGCTGCGCCGTTTGCTGGTGGCGGCGGAGATGGCCCTGGCCGTCATCGCCCTGATCGGGGCGGGACTCTTCTGGCGGAGCTTCAGAAACGCCAGCGGTATCCAGCCCGGCTTCGACAGGACCAACGTGTCCGTGTCGCAGTTCTATCTCTCCTACGCCGGCTACTCGGCCGCCCAACAGTGGCAGTTCTGCCGCGACCTGCGCAGCCGGCTGGAGGCGATGCCGGGTGTGGTCGGAGTGACTTACTCGGATGTGACGCCCATGTCCACGCCCAGCGGAGCGGGATCGAGCCCGTCGCACCTAATGGACGTCCAGGGCTATATTCCCGCGCCCAATGAGCAGATGATGATCCATCGGGCCACGGTTCCGCCGGGGTACTTCAAACTGCTGGGCATCCGGATGCTGGAAGGCCGCGATTTCACCGAGCGCGACGCCGTCGACGCGCCCATTGTGATCATCGTCAATGAGACCTTCGCGCGGAGGTTCTTCGGCGGAGCCGATCCCATTGGCCGCAAGGTCCGGATGGAAGGCAACCTGATCACGGTGGTCGGCCTGGTGAAGGACAGCAAGTACCACACCCCGCTCGAGGGGCCCCTGCCGTTCTTCTATATACCGTTCCGGCAGTGGTTCTATCCGGGCCTGAACTTCTCGGTGTTCATAAAGACCATGGGCGATCCGATGAGAATGACCCCGGTGTTGCGGCGGGAAGCCCTGGCGCTCAATCCGGACGCGGTCTTCACCACGCAGTTGCTTTCCGAAGCCAATGCTTCTTCGCTGTATGCGCTGAACGTGGCGGCCAGCCTGCTCAGTGTGGTAGGGGCTTTGTCGTTGTTGCTGGCGGCAATCGGCCTGTACAGCGTGATGAGCTACGCAGTGAGCCAGCGCACGCAGGAGATGGGAATCCGGATGGCGTTGGGGGCGCAACCGCGCCAGGTGCTGGGGCTGGTGGTGCGGGAGGGCCTGACGATGACGGCGCCCGGCCTGCTGGCAGGCATCGTGACCGCGCTGGCCGCGGGACGCTTGCTGGGCGGCATGCTGGTGGACGTAAGCGCAGCCGATCCGTTTACATTCGCGGCGTGCTCAGTGTTCCTATTCCTGGTGGCGGCACTCGCCAGCTACATACCGGCCCTTCGCGCCACCAACGCCGACCCTATGGCCGCGCTGCATAGTGAATAGGCGGGCTCGGAGGACTCCCCAACCGAATCGTTACATTCGCGTTACAACACTTTACTAGTGCGATCAAGCTACCCTATACAGTTAGTGAGCTATGCCGAAGAATGCGCTGGACCCTCGGAAGAAGACTGCGGGGCGCCTGGATGCGTCCGCCAAGACCAATAACAGCGTAGAGCAGAGCACTGAAGCCCCGGACCTCAACGAACCGCAGTACTACCTGAATCGTGAGCTGAGCCTGCTGGCGTTCCAGCGGAGGGTTTTGGAGGAGGCCGAGGACAAGTCCAACCCGCTGCTCGAACGCGTTAAGTTCCTCTCGATTCTGGGCTCGAACCTGGATGAGTTTTTCATGGTTCGCGTGGCAGCTCTCGCCGCGCAACTCGACGCCGGGACCGTGGATGTGGGTCCCGACGGCATGACGCTCCGCGCACAATCGATTGGCATCCGCCGCGACGTGAAGAGGATCTTCAAAGAGGCTCACAAGTGTCTGGAGAGCCTGCTGCCCTCGCTCGAAGAACAGGGTCTGCGCATACACGAATACCGCACTCTGGGCCCCTCGCAGGTGGCCGCGGCCCAGGAATATTTTTCCCACACGGTGTTCCCGGTGCTCACCCCGCTCGCCTTCGATCCCGGCCGGCCCTTTCCTCACATTTCAAATCTGAGCCTGAACCTGGCTGTCTCGATCAGGGACGGGCTCGGGCACGAGCATTTCGCGCGGGTCAAGGTTCCGGACTCCCTGCCTCAACTGGTCCCCATCAACCTCTCGGCCAACTCGAAGGCGAAGAACCGTGCCAAACGGGTCGACATGGTCTGGCTCGAAGAGATCATTGCAGCCAATCTAAATGCGCTGTTCCCGGGAATGGAGGTGCTCGAATCGTATCCTTTCCACGTCACGCGCGATGCGGAGATGGCCATCAAGGAACTCGAGGCGGAGGACCTGCTGGAGACCATTGAGGAAGGCGTTCGCCAGCGGCGTTTCGGGACCGTGATTCGCCTTATGGTGACCGAGGACATGCCCGCGCACATCCTGGGGATTCTCATGACCAATCTCGAGGTGGAACCCAGGACCGTCTATCGGACCTCAGGCCCGCTGTCCTTGAAGCGCCTGATGAGTCTGTATGCTCTCGACCGTCCGGAGCTGAAAGAACCTTCCTTCGTCCCCGCCGTGCTGCAGAACCTCATACCGGACTATGACGAGGAGGACATATTCGGCCTCATCCGGCGGCAGAATATTCTGCTCCACCATCCGTTCGATTCTTTCCAGCCCGTCATCGAGTTCCTCGAACGGGCCGCGCGCGACCCAAGCGTTGTCGCCATCAAGATCTGTCTCTATCGCGTGGGCCGCAACTCGCCGGTGGTGGAATCCCTGCTCGAAGCGATCGAGGAAGACAAGCAGGTCGCGGCGCTGGTCGAGCTCAAAGCCCGGTTCGACGAGGAGAGCAACATCGAGTGGGCCCGCGCGCTGGAGCGTGCGGGCGTGCACGTCGTATACGGCCTCGTGGGCCTGAAGATCCACTCGAAGGTAGCGCTCGTCGTGCGTCAGGAAGGCGACCGGATGGTGCGCTATGTTCATCTTTCGACGGGCAACTACAATGCGGTGACTGCGCACCTCTACACGGACATCGGAATGCTGACAGCGGACGAAGAGATAGCCGACGATGCGGCGGACCTGTTCAACTACCTCACCGGCTACTCCGCCAAGTCGGACTATCGCAAGCTGCTGGTCGCCCCGGTCAATCTGCGCTCGCGTCTGGAGGAATTCATCGAGCGGGAAATCGAGCACGCCCGGAAAGGCCAGGGCGGGCAGTTGATCTTCAAAGTGAACTCTCTGGTGGACCGCCGCTTCATTCAGTTGCTGTATCGTGCCTCGGCGGCGGGCGTGAAGATCGACCTTCTGGTACGAGGCATCTGCTGCCTTCGGCCGGGCCTGCCGGGGTTGAGCGAGAACATCCGGGTCATCAGCGTCGTTGGGAGGTTCCTGGAACACAGCCGCGTGTTCTATTTTCGCAACGGGGGTGAGGAGCAACTCTATCTGGGCAGCGCGGACCTGATGCCGCGCAACATCGACCACCGGGTGGAAGTGCTATTCCCGGTCGAGGACCCGAAAATGCTCCGCCGAATCCACGAGAGCATTCTGGCCGTGTACCTCGGGGACACCGTCAAAGCACGCCGTATGATGTCCGACGGATCCTACGTGCGCGTGAAAGCGGGTGACGGCGATCGCAAGGAACTTAACAGCCAGGAGTGGCTGCTGAGCAGCCGCCGCCGGCTGTCCGAGAAGACCAGCCGCGCACGAAACCGGCCCCGACCGTGACGCGGCGCTGAGGTTTCGGCTCTTGATGAAGGTCCCGAATCAGAGGGTGTAGGCTTCGGCCGTTGGAGCCGGTTGGGACGGCTCTTGTCCGGCCTCGACCCGCTTGTGGCTTCTGTAATCCGAGTAGTGGACCACATTGTCGTAGGCGTCCTTGATCAGATCGTGGAGCGGGATTACGCTGCCGTTGACGCGCTGTTCGTCAAGCAGATCCAGATCGACGTCGGCGACCACCAACTGCTCTTGATTGATGGTGCCCTCGGCGGCGATCCCGTCCCGGGCGAAAAAGTAATCCGAGGGTGTCAGGATCGCGGCCTGACCATAGTTGGTGGCCATATAGGGCACGAAAGGCAGATTGCCCACGGTGCCAGTCATCGCGACGTAGATCTGGTTCTCAATCGCGCGGGCCTGGGCGCAATAGCGGACCCTGCAGAAGCCCTCGCGGCCGTCCGTGCAGGAGGGAACGAACAGAATCTCGGCGCCCGCTTCGGCCATCACCCTGGCCACCTCGGGAAACTCCACGTCATAACACACCAGGATGGCGATGTTGCCGAAGTCGGTGTGGTAGATGTACAGGCCATGGCCGCGGCTGAGCTGGTAAGGACCGCTCTCGGTGGGGGTCAGGTGGACTTTCTTCTGTCGGAACACCTTCCCGTTGGGCGTAAACAGGTGCGCGGCGTTGAAGGCGTGGCCCTTCTGAATGACGGGATGGGTCCCGGCGATGATGTAGATGCCCGTTTCCTGAGCCAACCGCATGAACAGCGCCTCGTAGGCGGGCGCCAGTTGGGCGAGGCGGCGCACCGCCAGCGCCGGGGCGGGCTCGTTGATGTAGCTGAGAAGCTGCATCGTGAAAAGCTCCGGGAACAGCACGAAGTGGGCGTGATAGTCCTTGGCGCTGTGAACGAAGAACTCAACCTGGCTCGCGAAGTCCTCAAAGCGGCTGATCGGCCGGAGCAGGTACTGCACGGCGGCGATGCGCACGCGGCGCGGGCGAGGAGTCCCGCGCAAGGCTTCCGCGGCGACCTGTTCCAGGGCCGCGTGCTGGAGGCTCGCCTGCAGGCTGACCGAGGAGGTGTATTCCGGGTTCAGCCATTCGAGCACCGTGGCAAAGCCGTGCGATTCGTTGTCCTGGAGATAATTCGGGATGACATCCAGGACCACGAGCCCGTTCCCGAGCTGGAAGGTGAGCACGGGGTCCCTTCGTTTGCCGGCCACCACCTCCGCCACGTATTCCTTGGGCGTCATCTGTTCCGCGACCGCGGCGTAGCCAGGGATCCGGCCGCCGGTGAGCAGACGCTTCAGCCCGCGCTCCCCGATCAACTCCTTGCGCGCGTCGTACAGGAGAGTGCCGATGCCCTGCTGGCGCGCGTCGGGGTCCACGCCCATGTCGGCGCCATATAGAGTCTTGCCGAGCGGATTGTGGGTATCGAATGTCCCCTGTCCGGTGATCGCCAACCAGTGGGCGGACTCGGCGTAATCGTCCCAGTCGATGAGGAGCGAGCTGGCCGATCCGACGACGCGCCCAGTTTCGTCCGAGACCACAAGCTGGCCCTCGGGGAAAACCTCGAGATGGCGCGCCAGTTGGTCAACCCTCCAGGGCGGCTCCCCCGGAAACGCACGCCGCTGCAGCTCGATCACCGCCGCGACATCGTCGAGGGTCATTTGTCTCACGCTGAATTGTCTTAGTGGGCCGCCTGCCGTGTCCATGCTTGGGAGACTCCTAAAGCCCTTCTTTTCACCACGATCAAGCCAGGGATGAGAAGCCCATAGGATCCCCGAGACGCCACTGTTCCGCTTGCATCGTGCGCCGCACCCGCCCTGTCAGCGCCCAACTTAGCAGAGCCAGATTACAGCCGCGTTAAAGCACGGTTGCAGCCGTGTCACGTCCCAGGCCGCAACCCGGGCCCGTGCTGGGCGCGCTATCGGCAGCCGTCGCCGGGTATTTGCCGGTGGGCGCGCAGCAGCCTAAGCGTGCGCTGCCCGGAGGCGAGCGGCCTCGGGCACGCTTGGCTCAGCCTGGGCCGCGGACTTTCTGGGCGCTTGTGGGCTGAGCTGGCCGATCACGCGTTGCATGGACGGATCGGTGAACGCATCGGCCCAGCCCCGGCGGAACTCACTGAGCTTCCGGCGAACTCTCCTTTGAAACGAAGACTCGATCCCGCGGTCGCCCCCGTGGTGCTCCACCATCATCCGAACCGTCTCGCAGTCGCTGATGGTGCCGAGCACCGCCTGGAGAGCCTTGATCCTCTCCAGCCAACCGTCGAGGGATGTGCCATAGACGGGTGCAAACAGCTCGAAAGTGTAGCGCAGTTTTTTGACTGCAATCCGAAACCGGTGGATCTTCTTCGGCGCAGCCTCTTGCCTCAGCGCCTTCTTGCCGAGGCTGACAAACTCGCGCAGCATCGGTTCCAGAGTTTGCGCGGCGGTGATTCCGATCAGATCGTGGCTGATCGCGCCCTGGCCGTCAACCTCCAGAGCTGCCCTCCATTTGCGATATGAGTGCCGCTGGGACCAGCGCCTCAGCGTGTCTGCCAGCTCCCGTTCCGCGTCTTTTCGCCGCTTGCAAAACAGCGCCACAAGAGCGGTTGGGTTGGCCTTCGATTTCGAGAGCAGCTCGATGGCGATGTCACAGTCCCGGATGTCGCCGGCGAGATCCATGATCCTCTTCAAGCGGCGCCGAACCCTCTTTAGTTCCTGCGCCGGGAAGCAGGAATCGAAGGCAGCTAAAGCTTGCGTGAACCTGCGGATCGCGACTCTGAGGTCATGCACGTCGCTTGCGTGCGGCGTCTTGGCTGCACGGCCGGCCTGATATGCCAGACGGCGCAGAAGCCTGCCGACGTGCTCGGCGGCGAACGGACCAGTCTCCTCGGCGGCCGACAACTCAGATCCCAGTGTTACAACCCTCATCCCTGAATTATAAACCCGGAGTGGCGGGTGGCAAGGGCACGCGGCGAACAGGCCGTCCGGGGTGGCTGCGTCGGCCGCCGTGCAAGTCGCACCAGGAATTCGAGTTCTCAGCGGTTCCAGGTGCCGCGGCGCACGGTCGGTGACATCAGTGGATACCTGGCTACGGCTGCTATTGTTTCAAATAGGTTACAGTTCAGTTACCGCAACCGGTCTTTGCCGCATTCGTTCGGCCTCGCTGTAACAAGATCTGAACCCTCCGGAGAGGAAAGCGGGTGTATACTGGTCGGCCCGGAGGAAACACGCATGGCGGAGAAGACAACCGTAATCCTGGACGGCTCGGGATCTGACGACAAGGACCTGCCGCCAATTCTCGATGTGTTGTCTCAAACGCTCAAAGCAGACGGCGCTCAAGTACAGGCCATTCCCCTGCGCGATATGAAACTGGCCCACTGTCTTGGCTGCTTCGATTGCTGGGTCAAGACACCTGGCGTGTGTGTGGAAGCGGACGCCGGCCGCGAGATTGCCAAAGCAATCGTTCGGAGCGATGTGACGGTTCTCTTTACGCCCGTGACTTTCGGAGGCTACTCACCGGAACTGAAGAGAATGGTGGACAGGTTGGTTCCACTCGCTTCCCCTTTCTTCCAGCTCGATCACGGGGAGGTTCACCATCCGTCGCGCTATGCGCATTTGCCGCGGCTTGTCGTGGTCGGAGTCCAGCGACATCCCAACCCACTGGAAGCTCACATTTTCAAAACCCTCGCCGGACGCAACGCGATCAACTTCCATCCCTCCAGCTACGCGGCGGAGGTGGTTCTCGCAACGGATGGCGCCGATGCGCTTCGGGAGCGCTTTGAATCGCTCCTGACCAGGTCCGACACGTTGCCTTTCGGCGATGCGGCCGCGTCGCTAATGCCCGCGCCCGTCGTGCCCGGCACGGCCATCGAACCGGCTACCGCTCGACGAGCTTTGCTCATCGTGGGCAGCCCCAAGACCAACGAGCCGAGCACGTCGGCCGCGCTGGGAGGCTACCTCTTGGATCGCCTCAAGGAGCGTGGTTGGGAAACCGAATCACTGACCCTTCGAGCCAGCCTGAACCGCCCGCAGGGAGAGGGCGAACTGCTTTCGTCGGTCGAACGCGCCGGGCTGATCCTTTTGGTCTTTCCCCTCTACGTCGATGCCTTGCCCTACCTCGCGACCAGGGCGCTGGCGGTGATCGCGGCCCATCGGCGGACGGTTGGTGCAAGGTCCCCGCAGGCGCTGGTGGGGATTGTGAACAGCGGCTTTCCCGAGACTTTCCAGAATTCACTGGCGTTGGCGATATGCCACGAGTTCGCCGCCCAAAACGGCTTCGCATGGGCCGGCGGTCTTGCCTTAGGCGGAGGCGGGATGATCGGTGGCCAGCCTCTCACGGCGGCAAAACGCTCGGGTCCGCCGGTCCAGAATGTGATTGCAGGCTTGGAGATGACCGCCGCAGCGCTGGCGGGAGGACTGCCGGTACCGGCCGAGGCGGTCGGGACGGTCATGAGGAGTCGCATTCCATTTGCTCTCTGGCGCTGGCTGTACACATGGATGGGCGGCAAGAGCTTCGAGAAGTTGGCGGCCAGGAATGGGATCGGCAAGGATAAGTTACTTGCCCGGCCGTATGCGGCATAGGGCACATGACAGGTGGAACTTATCCCGGCGAGCGACCACCCTTGTATCGTCGGGACCACGAAGAGATCACGGCGAGCGAGGAGCAGGCGTGGACAATGTAAGTACTCCGGCATTACTCACGGCATCTGAAGTGGCTCGTGCTATTCGTGCAGGTCAACTCTCCGCAACTGACGTTGTTGAAGGGCAACTCAGGCGCATCGAGAGGTTCTACCCGGCCTTGAATGCAATCGTCTCGCTCGACGGCGACAACGCGCGTCGCCGTGCACGCGACCTCGCAGCCGAAGAGGCGCGGGGACCGCCTCACGGGGTTCCCATAACCCTTAAGGACTCGTTTGACTGACATGGAAAACGACAAGCCCAAGATTCTCGTGATCGGCGCGGGTGTCAACGGCTCGGTCTGTGCCGCCCGCCTGCACGCCGGCGGCGTCGATGTCACCGTCCTCGCCCGCCCCCAGCGCCTCGCCGTCCTGGAGCGCGATGGCATCGTCATCGAGAACCCCTTCAACCAGCGGCGCACCGTCGCCAAGGTCCCCCTAATCGGCGAGCTCGCGCCCGCGGACCGCTACGACTACATCCTCGTGGTGGTCCGCCGCAGCCAGGTTTCGGACCTGCTGGCCACGCTCGCGGCGAACTGTTCGCCCAACGTCGTCTTCATGTCCAACAACCTCCTCGGTCCCGCGGAGATCATCCAGGCCATGGGCCGCGAGCGCGTCATGCTCGGATTCGTCTTCGCCGGCGGCAAGCGCGACGGTGAGATCATCCGCGCCTTCAGCGCCCCCAAGCGTTCCCCGATGGGCGCGCCCTTCGGTGAGCTGGACGGTTCCGTGACACCGCGCCTGAAGCGATTGGTGAGCACCCTGCGCCGCGGCGGCCTGCCCGCGCGCATCTCAACGAACATCGTCGATTGGCTGGCCACTCACGCCGCCGGTGTGGCGGCCATGGCGCCGATGGCGCTGCGCTACCACGCGGACCTGCGCGCCCTCGCCCGCTCCCGCGACGATCTTCGCCTGATGATAGCCGCCATGCATGAGGCGCTTTCGGTCATCAAGGCCCAGGGCCACAAGATCGTGCCCTCGAGCCAGAAGCTCCTCCTCATCCTGCCGGCCTTCGTTCCCGAGCTGCTCTCCCGTTGGTTATTCAGCTCCAAACTGGGCGAATTCGGCGCCTCGTGGCACGTCCAGCAGGCTCCCGACGAGATGCAGGCCCTCGCCGGCGACCTTCGCCAGATGGTCCTCGCGTCCAGCTTGCCTGTTCCGGCCCTCAGGAAGGTCCTGGAATTGCCTTCTTAAATCCGACGGATCCTACGTGCGCGTGAAAGCGGGAGACGGCGATCGCAAGGGACTCAACAGCCAGGAGTGGCTGCTCGGCAGCCGCCGCCGGCTGTCCGAGAAGGTCGGCCGCACACGAAACCGGCCCCGTTTGTGACGCCGCGCGGAGTATGGCCGACGACCGCTGAAGCGTTTCGGCTTGCGCGAGTTTAGTTCACGGCGATGACGGCGACCGTGATATCGTCCGACTGTCTTTGACCTCGGCTGCCGTTTGACCAGGAATTCACGTCCGCCAGTAAGGCGCCTGCGACCTCGTTCGCGAGCTGGTGTCCGTGGTCTCTGATGAAGCGCTCGAGCCGCGCGTCTCCAAACACCTCCCCTGCCCCGTTCTCCGCCTCCCAAACGCCGTCGGTACACATAAAGATCCGGTCGCCGGACAGGATGTCGAAACGCATGTTTACATATGCCTGATTGGGAAGCACGCCAAGCAGGACGCCATTCTCTTTAAACTCGCGGAGGGTACCTGTGGACGGCCGCCACAGCAACAAGGGCGGATGGCCGGCCGCGGCATAGGTGGCCGCCCTCGCGTGCATGTCGAAAGAGAGGAATCCGGCCGTAGTGAACTGGCCGCGGGCCAGCCGGTGCATCGTATCGTTCAACCCGGCAATGAGGAGTGCTGGATCGGAGGCGTTAGCGGCCTGCGTTGAGAAGGCAACTTTGACCATGGCGGCGCCAAGGGCCGCCGGGACGCCGTGCCCGGCCACGTCAGCCACCAGCAAACCCAAGTGGTGCGCATCGACGGCCAGGAAATCGTAGAAGTCGCCCGCCACCGCGGTCATGGGAGAATACCGGACGGCGACTTCCAGACCCAGCGTATTTGGAATGGAAGACGGTAGGATCGATTCCTGGATCCGCCGCGCCGCCTTCATCTCCTCGGCCAGGGACAGGAGCTCCTGTTCGTTGGTGCGGAACCGGTGCGCGGCGATCCAACCGAGACAGCACAGGAAGAAGAGAAACCCGAACGGCTCGGGGTTCGAATGCGCCAGCGACAATTGCCATCGGCCGAGGTGCGAGTTGACCACGCAGGCCATAAAGACGCCGAGGCCCAGCATCAAGGCCTTCGCCTCCGCGATTGCCGGCGGCCGGTATCCGAGGAGGTAGTTGCCGATCAGAAACGCCGGAATGGCGATCAGGGCCGCACCGCCAGGCTCCGGAAGCACGTAAGGCCGGTGGAGCACGACACTCAGAGTCACGGAGATCGAGGCGTATCCGGCGCCGGCCCACACAAGCCAGCGAGTGGAAGATTTCCACCCCCGACCGTAGATCTCCTCCCAGAAGAGAAAAGCCGGGACCATGATCACATAATCCGCCGATGCCGCCAGATACGCCCAGAATTCATCCGGGAGGCTGAGCATCAGGCGGACCGCGGGCGCCCTGCCGAGGACACGGACGCCATATAGGCCGGCAAATAGCCCGAACCAGAGCAGCAGTCGCGACTTAGACCGGCCCCGTCGAAAGTGCTCCGCGATGGCAAACAGGCTGATCGACGTGATGACAATGCCGATTGCCAGGCTGGCGAGGCTGCTTCCCAACACGGCCCTAAGCTGCTCGTCGACGGGGGACATATCGTTTCACCTCAAGAGTCGAGCGGGCGCTCTGACTCTCGGCTTCTGGATCAGTGTACACCCGAGCCATCGCGCGCCGACGTTTGGCTCCGGTCTGTCACAGAGGCGGGATCATGTGCGCGGCTTGGGGAGCAGCCATGCCGCTGCCAGGACAAGTAGGCCGCCGATGGCTGTCGCTGGCTGCATCCAAGATACTGCGCCGATGATCGCCACCTGCGCGGCGATCCAGACGAGAACGATTGCGCCTGCCAGGAAAGCGGTGGCACGAGCGATCTGGAAGCGGGCCAGGACCGCAACGGCCGCAACCAGGAAAGAACCGCCTACGATAACCAAGAGGATCAAGCTCGGGATGAAGTAATCCTTGAATGGGCTTCCGACGAGCCACCCAGTGGGGACTCCTTTCGCGCCAGAAAGGCCGTAGCAGCCGCCGCCGACGGCGTTAAACGCGCCGAATGCCAGTAAGCCGCCGAGCGCGTAGCGCACTGCTGATGGGTGTGAGTCAACAAAAACCTGGCGCACACACTGCCCCTTTGCCGGCCTTCTGGCGAATAGGATTCCCTGTCACCGAACTATTCGTCCCGCAGTGCGCGGATCGGGTCCACTCTCGATGCCCTCCGCGCCGGCGCCCACGCCGCCAGCCCCGTAACAGCGAGAAGCAGCATCGGGAGGGCTGCGAAGATCAGTGGGTTGATTGTGCCGAACGAGAAGAACCACGTGGCTGACGTCACGGCGCGACAGGCGAAGAGGCTTACCACCAGACCGGCTGCGACCCCGGCCAAGCCCAGCACGAGCCCCTGACGTAACACCATCCAGATCACCTTCCCCCGGTCCGCGCCAACCGCAATGCGGATGCCGATCTCGCGCGTCCGCCGGCTGACCGAGTAGGCCACTAACCCGTAGAGCCCGACGATCGCCAGCAGCAGCCCCATGAAACCCATGCCGGCCACGATCTCGATGGTCATGTTGGGCAGCGTAACCGCGCGCTGCGTGTAGAACTCCTGCATCGTGTGGACGTAGAAGACCGGCATGTTCGCATCGAGCTGCTGTACAACATCCCGTAAAGCTGGAGCGATGGTTGCGGCATCCGTGGCGCCCGATTCGGCGATGAGCGTCAGCCCTGGACGTGAGTGCTGCCGGAAGGGCAGGTAGACGACATCCGCCGGGGGTTCGGAGATGAAGAAGGCCTTCGCCGCCCTTGCGATCCCTACAATCTCGACTAGCGGCCCGGTCGCGCCGCTCAGATGGAACCTCCTGCCCAGGGCGTCTCCTTTGGGCCAGAAGTGATTTGCCAGGTGGTCGTTCACGACCGCCACCAGCGGCGCATTCTCCGCATCCGACTCCTGAAAAGCGCGCCCGTGCAGCATGCGGACGCCCAGTGTACTGAAATAGCCCTCGCTAACGTAGTAGTCGTAGGCCATGTACGCCTGCTGCCCGGGCCGCAGCCGATAGCCCTCCGGAACCACGCCGATGTTGTCCCAGCTCCACAGCGGCAGGCTGGAAGCGAGGGCGGCCGATCGCACGCCCGGGGCCGAACGCGTCCGTTCCAGCAGACGCTTGTAGAACTGCTGCGTTTGGGCTTCCGAGTAACGCGCCAGTTGCGTGTCGAAGCTGGTGATGAAGAGGCGGTCGGGCCGGAAGCCCACGCCCTGCGCCAGCTCGTATCGAAAGCCCTCTACAAGAACGGCCGACATCACCAGCAGAACCAGCGAGAGAGCAACCTGGCCCGCCACGATCGTATTGCGGCCCCAGAAGCGGCGCTTGCCGCCGCTGTCCGCATCGGTCGCCTTCAGCGCCGGAACCAGGTCCGGCCGCGTAATCCGAAGCGCCGGCGCGAGCCCGAATAGCAGCGTGCTACCCACCGAAACCAGCAGCGTGAAGAGCAAGACCCGGGTGTCTACGGTCGTGGTGATCGACCACCCTAAATCGCTGGGAAATGGAATGCTGGCGAAGAACTCGGCGCCCGCATCCGCTACCACGATGCCCGCCAGCCCCCCGGCAACCGCCACCACCAGATTCTCCAGCAGGAGCTGCCGGACGAGCGCGCCGCGGCTGGCGCCGATCGCCAGGCGCACCGCGATCTCCCGCGAGCGCGCCCGGGCCCGGCTCAGCAGCAGGCCGGCAACGTTGGCACAGGCCACCGCCAAGACCGCGAGAGCGAGCAGACCCAGCATAATGACCATGGCCGCGGTCGGTGGCGATTGTTCGACGCGAAGCTGGAATTCGGTCTGCACGAGGATCCGCCGGGCGCCTTCGCTCTGCGGATGCAGCTTCTCGATTCCGGCCGCGATCATTCCAATGTCGGCTCGCGCCTGCTCCAGGCTGACGCCCGGTCTTAGCCGTCCCCGCACAGAGAGCCAGGCTACGTCGCGGCGATGCAAATCGTTCTGTCCCAGCCGAGGCGCCATGGCCAGCGGAAGATACACCGCCGGACGTCCCTCGATGCCCGTGAAAGCGGCGGGGGCGACGCCGATGACCGTGAGCTCGATCCCGTTCAACCGGATTCGAGAGCCGAGAACCGACGGGCTCGCGCCGAACTGGCTGACCCAGAAATCGTGGCTGAGCACCGCCACGGGATCCCGGCCCTCGGCCTGGTCCTCGTCCGCGCGGAATCCCCGGCCGAGCGCCGGTTCCACGCCCAGCACGCGGAAGAAGTTGCTTGAGACGAACTGGCCGAGTTTGACGCGGGGCAACATCCCTGCTCGGGGGCTGAAACCGAGCGTTGCGGTGGAAGCGGCCACCAGCCCCTCGAAACTGCGATTGCGGTCGCGGAAATCGGCGTAGTCCGGGAAAGAGAGCGCTGTGTTGACCGCCACCGGCGCTGACGTTGCGGTCCTGGCGTCGATCGCCACCACGCGGTCGGGGTCCCGAACCGGCAGCGGCCGCAGCAGAAGTGCATCGGCAAAGCTGAACATGGCCGAAGTGGCGCCAATGCCGAGCGCCAGCGAGCATATGGCCACTGCCGTGAATCCCGGATCCTTCCGTAGCACCCGGAACGCGTGTTTAAGGGATGTCAGCATCATTCGTCTCGCAGCGCCCGGATCGGATCCACTCGCGACGCCCGCCACGCCGGGGCCACGGCTGCCAGCATCGTAATCATCAGGAGCGGCAACGCGACAGCGGCGAAATCCAAAACGCCGACTCGCTCCAACGTGGCACCGGTCCACAGAACGGAGGTGATCGCGCGGCAGCAAAGGAACGCCACCACGAGCCCGGTGGCGACGCCCCAGGCTCCCAGCGTCAGTCCTTGCCGCAGCACCATCCACACCACCCTCCGCCGGTCAGCGCCGACGGCGATACGTATCCCGATCTCGCGGGTCCGGCGGCTGACCGAGTATGCCACCAGGCCGTACAGCCCCACCACCGCCAGCACCAATCCCGTCAGACCCAGCGCCCTCACCATCTGCGTGACGATGGCGGGTGTCTTCACGGCGCGCTGCGTATAGAAGTCCTGCATGGTCCGCACGTCGAAGACCGGCATGTCCGGGTCGAGCCCTTTCACCACGTCCCGCAGCGCCGGAGCGATGGCGGTGCCTTCGCGGCCGGTCGACTCGGCCACTAGCGTCATCGCCGAACGGCTGTGCTGGCGGAAGGGCATGTAAACGAAGTCCTTGGGAGGCTCCGCGATCCACAAGTACTTCGACATCTTCGCCACGCCCACAATCTCCACCAGTTCTCCGGCCGCGTTCTTCAGGTGGAACCGCTGGCCCACGGCATCTGCGTTCGGCCAGTAATGGCTGGCCATGTACTCGTTCACCACCGCCACCGGAGGCGCGTTCTCCCGGTCCGATTCGAGAAAGCCGCGGCCCCGCAGGATGGGGATATCCATGGTGTGGAAGTAGCCCTCGCTGACGTAGCTGCCGAAGGCCGCCACCGACTGCGCGCCGGGCCGCAACTGGTAGCCGGCCGGGACGACGTCCAGGTTCTCCGATCCCATCATCGGGACCATGGACGTGAGAACAGCCGACTTCACGCCCGGCGCGGAACGTGCTCTCGCCAGCAGGTCGTCGTAGAATCTCCGCTCCTGGTCGGGGGAGTAGTGGGCGAGTTGCGTGTCGAAGCCGGTCAGGAAGAGATGATCGGTGCGGAATCCCGGCCCCTCGGTCAGTTGGTTCCGAAATCCCTGCACCAGCACCGTCGAGATCATCAGCAGGACCACCGAGAGAGCCACCTGGCCCGCTACGATCATGTTGCGGCCCCACAGCCGCTGCTTGCCCGCGCAGTCGGCGTCGACCGCTTTCAGCGCTGGAACCAGGTCCGGGCGCGTGATGCGAAGCGCCGGCGCCAAGCCGAAAAGCAGTGCGCTCGCGATCGAGACTCCGAGGGCGAAAAGCAGCACCCTTCGGTCGACGGTCATGTCGAAAACAACCGGCAGGTCGGAGGGGATCGGTGTGCGGCGCCAGAACTCCGCCACCGCGTTGGCCACCAGCATGCCCGCCGCTCCCCCGGCGACCGCCACCACTACGTTCTCAAGCAGAAGTTGGCGCACCAGCGCCCAGCGGCTGGCGCCGATCGCCAGCCGTACCGCGATTTCCCGCGAGCGCGCGCGCGCCCGGCTCAGCAGCAGACCCGCGACATTGGCGCAGGAGACGGCCAGGACGCACAGTCCCAATATGGCCAGCATGCCCACCCACGCCATGGTCGCCGGCGCCTGCGCGACGCGGAGTTGGGTTTCGGTCTCCACCCGGATGCGATCCGCCTCATCAACCTGCGCGTGGAGCTTGAGCAACTGGGTCGCGATGGCGCCGATATCGGCTTGCGCCTGCGCCAGGCCGACGCCCGGGTTCAAGCGGCCCTTGAGGAATAGCCAGCCGGCGTCGCGATTGTGCAGGAGGTTTTGCTGTCCCAGCCTCGGCGACATGGCCAGGGGGACAAACAGCGTCGGGCGGAAGAAGGCGTCGATGCCCGTGAAATGCTCGGGCGCCACGCCGATCACGGTGAACTCGACTCCATTCAGCCGGATTCTGGAGCCGACCGCCGACGGACTCGCGGCAAACTGGCTCACCCAGAAATCGTGCCCGAGAACCACCACCGGATCGCGCCCCTCGGCCTGATCCTCATCCGGCCGGAAGGCCCGCCCGAGCGCGGGTTCGACGCCCAGCACCTTGAAGAAATTGCCCGAGACATAGAGTCCGAGTTTCATTCGCGGCAGAGCCTTGGGGTCCGCGCTGAAGCCCAGCCTGACGAAGGAAGCGGCCACCAGTCCATCGAGAGTGCGATTGCGGTCGCGCAGGTCGGCATAGTCCGGGTACGAGATCCTCGAATTGGCGCCGAACACAGCCGACGTGGCGGTATTGACCGCGACCACGCGATCCGGCTCGCGGACCGGCAGCGGCCGCAGCAGCATCGCATCGGCGAGGCTGAACATGGAGGAGGTCGCTCCAATGCCCAGCGCCAGCGAACAGATCGCCACGAAGGTGAAGCCCGGGTCCTTCCGCAGCACCCGAAAAGCGTGTTTGACGGATCTCGGCATGGGAATCTCTCCGCCGGAACAGTGCAATCATCGTACCAACGATAGGGTGGTACAGAACTGTTACATTACGAGTGAAAACAAGAGCTTGCGGCTTGACGCCACGCCAGGACTGTCCGTTCCTGGGAATCTGAAGTCCGGTAACGTACACCGCGTACCGCGCCCCGAGAATGAGAGCTCAGCCCGGGGCGCCCGCCCCGCCTGGGATCGCCCGCGGCTACAACAGGTACTTGCCCGTTGCCCAGGCAAGGACCGCAAAGCTGATGGCGAGCAACGCGAGGACGGAAGCGACCACGCGGTTGTCGATTCGGTACTCGGTGCTCTCCCCCGGTGGCCTTCGAGGTCTCTTGGACACCAGGACGAAGACCGCCAGGAAGAGGAACAGAATGGTGAAAACGAGCACACCCACCTCCTGCTGGAAGGAAGCTGCCCCTTCAGTTTAGAGGCGAAATGTTACAGATACATTACGAACCGCTGCGGGTGGCGGCCGCCGATTGTCAGGCGCACTGCGTTCGATGGCGCGCGAGAAACGTTCGCGCGCCTTCCCGGCCCAGGTAGCGTGACAAGGTCGCCGGCGGCGTCTTGCGCAGGTCGACCAGGACCAGCCCGTCGAGTACGTTTGAGAAGCTGGCGTCCACGTTGAAGCCCAGCATGCGGCCGCCCAGTTTCATGTACTGCCGGATCAGGATCGGCACGCCCTTGCCGTCCGCCTCCAGATCCGCGATTGGGTCGGCCAGCTCATCCAGGTCGTTCAGGAACCGGCTCAGGATGTGGGCATGCCAGTTACTCGACGTACTTGGATGGAAGGGCCGCCGCGGCTTCACCAGGCGCGCCAGTCCCGCATCGCCCTGACGCTTGAGAAAGCTCACCAGCAGGTCACGCGATACGGGGTTGTAGTCGTTGCTGATGCTGACAGCGCCGAACAGCACCGCGCAATCCGGCCGGCGCACTACGTATTGTCCGATACCTTTCCATAGCAGCAGCAGCGACGCGAAGCGCTTCTGGTACTCCGGCCGGATGAAGGAGCGGCCGAGCTCGATCGCTGGGCCGATGCGGCTGAACAGCTCCGGCTTGTAGTGGAACAGGCTGCTGGTGTAAAGCCCGCGGATGCCGTGCACGGCCAGGATTTCCGGAGTCGGGCCGAGGCGGTAGGCTCCGGCCACTTCCCGCTTCTGGTCGTTCCAGAGAAACAAGTGCAGGTACCACTGGTCGAAGGCATCGAGATCGCAAGCCAGACCGGAGCCCTCGCCGACGGCGCGAAAGGTGAGCTCGCGCAGGCGACCGATTTCCAGGAGGGTGTTCGGAATCTGGGGTCCGGAGGCGATGTAGACTGCCAGATCCTCGAGCTCGGCGAGCTTTTGTCCAGGGTCAAGGCGCGCGACCTCTTCTTCGAGGGCCACGGCGGGCGTTTCGACCGCGAGAGGTGGGATTGTCTTAGAAGCCGCGTTTGGCATCGAAATGCGACGCGGCTTTCGCGTGCAGCGTCCGCGGCTCAGCAGCATGTCCGTGCGGCAGCGCAGGTATTCGATGGCATCGGCATCGCTGGCGAGCGCACGCAACGCCTCCGCCGGCACCAGGCGGCCGATCTGGAGGTCGATCGTGCTGCCGCGCTTGTTCAGCAGCTCGCGGGGGAGTGCCGCGGTTCCCAAACGCGGATGCACGGCGCCAAGCAGGTGAAACCCGAGGCTGTTGGCGCCTCGGAAGAAGACCGGGAGCGCGGGACACCCGGCGGAGCGTATCAGCCGCGCAACGGCCGGGCTCCAGGGTGGGTCCACGACGGCGCGGCGCCGCAGGTCCAGACGCGACACCTCACCCGCGGGAAAGACGGCCAGGGCGCCGCCGCCGCGCAGCCACTCGACACAGCGCCGCAGCGGCACCCGATTCTCGACAATCGCCTCCCGACCGCCGAACGGATTCACGAAGATAAAGCGGTCGTGCATTTGCGGAACTGCGGCGAGCATCGAGTTCGCCATGAACTTCACGTCAGGCCGCGCGCGGGAAAGGATGGCGGCGAGGATGGCGGCCTCCAGCATGCCGAAGGGATGATTGGCGACGATCGCCAGCGGGCCGGTGGCCGGAATGCGCGCCAGGTCGGCGGGCTCCACGCGATACTCTACAGCTAGCTCAGACAGAAGGGTGGCGAATGGGTCCGCAGTTCCGGCGTCACGGAGGACAGCACCGAACGTCACGCCCAGCCGGTCCAGCATGAGAAGCCGTTCGATGGCGGGCGCGACCGGCGTCAGAAAATGGCGGATGCGGGGATCGAAGAATGCGGTCGGATCGAGAACTGGAAAGGCTGAGATCTGCATCGTATATGAAATAGCATCGGAATGTTACACACGCGTGAGAGAACTGTGATGAGCCTGTCAATTGGCGCCGGGCTGGCTGGCAATCACAGCGCAGTTTCCCTCTCGGCGAGCGCCCAGCGGAGGGCGGGCCGCATCGTTTGCCCTCCCAGCAGGCCCATGAGGCCCACGAAGCTGGTGACCGCACCGGGTTCGCGGCGGCCCCACAACGCGGAGAGGCTGATCGCGGTTCCGTCTTTGCGCAGGTAGAAGACGCGGTCGCTCCACCGCACCCAGCCCCGGCTGTGATCCGGATGATCGCGCAGAATGTCGAACGCCGTCTCGAGCAGGCGCACCTTGCGCGATTCGCGAAGGCGGGGCAGCAGCACGACCAGGCTGTGACCGGAGCGGACCTCCTGCGCGAACTCTCCGAAATCCGCCGCGTTGGTCAGATTCAAAATCGAACTGGGATCGCATCCGTGCCGGTCTCCGCCCGAAACGACGGGTAGGTTGTTCGCGCGCGCCAGTTCGATCGAGGCGCGGTTCTCGCGCCACGGCCGGTCGGCGTTCAACTCGAGTGCGTGGACCGAACCCCGGAAGAGCCCGAGCAGCTTGCCGAGAGCGACCCGGTGCACGTCCGCGCTGACGCCCTCTTCGTCCCAAAACGGATGGTTGAGCACGACCAGCGTCTCCGGATAGCCGCTCACCTCTTCCAGCACGCCGCGCAGCAACGCTTCGGAGCCACCGGCGGTGTAGTCGTTCATCGAGCGCACCAAGGAAGCGGCGGACTGCGGCGGCAGGTTGTGAATGCCGACGTGGAACGACGCGCCGCAGAACGGCACCGTCCACTCGAGCGACACCGGCGTGTGGCGGCACTCCCCGCGTGCGTGCAAGGCGGCGGCGGCATCGATATTGTCGTGATCGGTGATGGAGACCAGCGCGGGCCGTTCGAGACAGCTTTCGACGTTCGACTTCTCGAGCGACCAGGCGGCGTGGGCCGAGAGCGGCGGAGTCCACCAGGTCCGCGCGAATTCGGAGTGCGGAATCGCGCTCATGCCGTGCCAACGTGCCTCGCGGCGCACCAGCCAGGCGAGGAATGGGATCGACTTCAGGTAGCGTGGGATGAAACTCAGATACTCGCGCGAGTGCAAGGTGTGGGAGTGAAGAGATACTCCCGTACGTAACGACCGGCACGCGCGGCGGTCTTTCCACCAGAGCCGGATCTCGGAGCCCATATTCGGTTCTCCTGAAAAGGCAGCGCCGTTTGTCGGCCTGCCGCCACTACGAGCTTGGGGCGCTCCGGTTACAGGCTCGTGATCGGGCGGTTAAGTCTCGCGCACAAAAAAACAATTTTCACCAAGAATGTCTTATCCAAATCGTCACACGCCCGCCATCTTCTTGAAAAGCTCCGCGCTCATCCTCTGCATATGAGACCGTTCGCTCGCTATGCGATCGTCACCCAGATCCGGTGGGTCCGGCTGGATCGGCGGTTTTCTCCGGCCTTGCGCGCGGGCGCCGCGGCGCTGCGCTTCCGGGACGGCTGGCGCCCTTGTGCGATCCGAGCGATGCGCCGTGCCTTTGGCGCCCGGCGCGAGGCCGCACTATGACGCCGCGCGTCGCTCTCCTCGCGGACACGTTTCACGAAGTCAACGGCGCCGCGCGCACCTGCCGCGAATTGGCGGCATTCGCCGAGCGGCGTGGCTACCCGTTCCTGACGGTCTGCTACTCGAAGAATGCGCCGCCCGAGGGCGTGCGCGATCCGCGGCTGCTGGAGCTTCGCCGTAGCCGGCTGGCGGTTCGCGTGGATCCGGACCTTTCTTTCGATCCGCTGTTCCACGGCCAGTTGGTCCGCGTCGAGCGCGCGCTGCGGGAGTTCCAGCCGGATTTGATTCACATCACCAGCCCCGGTGACGCCGGCATCCTGGGCGCCATTCTCGCGCACAAGATGCGGCTGCCGTTGGTGGCGTCGTGGCACACCAACCTGCACGAGTTTGCGGGCCGCCGCGTCGAAAACCTGCTGGGTTGGGTGCCGCGGAGACTGCGCGCCGGGGCCGAGGCGGGGGTCGAACGCTTCGTCCTTGACCGGGTGCTGTGGTTCTTCTCGAGAGCCGACGCGGCATTCGCCCCGAATCCAGAGTTGATCGCCATGCTGGCGCGCCGCAGCGGGCGGCCGGTATTTCCCATGCTGCGCGGAGTGGATACGGACCTGTTCCGGCCGGCGCGGCGCAACCGGAGCGACGGCGGCTTCGTGATCGGCTACGCGGGACGGCTGATGCCCGAGAAGAGAGTGAGATTCCTGGCGGAGCTGGAGCGCTTTCTCGTCCAGGCCGGTTTGCGCGACGTCCGGTTCCTGATTGTGGGGGGAGGATCGGAGAGGCCGGCTCTGGAACGCGCCATCGAGCGGGCTGAGTTCACGGGAGTCCTCCGGGGCGAGGCGCTGGCCACGGCATACGCCAACATGGACGTATTCGTCTTTCCATCCGAGACGGACACCTTCGGCAACGTAGTTCAGGAAGCGCTGGCTTCCGGCGTTCCCGCGGTGGTCACCGACAAGGGCGGGCCGCGCTTTATCGTCGCGGACGCCGTGGACGGCTTCATAGCGGCCGACGACGCCGGGCTCTGCGCGGCCGTCGAGCGGCTGGCCCGCGACGCTCAACTGCGCCGTGCCATGGCGCAGGCGGCGGTGCGCGAGATGGAGTCGAGATCATGGGACCGCGTTTTCGAGCAGGTTTACGAGGGCTACGCGGCCATTCTGCGAGACCGCCAGCCGGTCACGCCGGTTTCGGGATCGAATCCCGGCGCTGGTTCCGTCTTGTGGGGGCTTCTGTCGCGCCCTCGAGACACATGGGGCTGGAATTGGAAGTCCGCCGTCCTCAGCTCTCTGTTCCGTTGTTCCATCTTCTTCACGGTGAATCTCCAGGCAGGCCTGGACAGAGCCCTCGGGGCGGTGGTGACCGAGCTGGTGTTCCGCGGTGTGACGTCGGGATGGTGGGGTTCGATCACGCAGTCCTTCCGCCGCGTGCGGCCCTTATGGAAAGCGGTTGCAGTTCTGGTGCCGCTGCTGTTGGTATTTCAGCACTCGCTGGAGTTGCTGGTGCACTGGCTGAGAGGCACCCCGCGTCTCGCGGCCAGCATCGCCGGTTCGGCCGCCTTCACGCTGGTTTCCACCACGATCCAACTGGTTCTGATGCGAAAAGGGGCGCTGGTCGTCGGCGCCGAAAGTAAGCCGCTGTGGGAGGACTTGGCCAGCCTCCCGCGGTTGCTATGGGCCCTTTTCAAGTCGGCCGGCAGCGGCCTCAAACGCGCCGCTTTGGCCTGGCAGCAAGAGGCGCAGCGGCCTTGAAAACCGCGCATCTGACCAACTCCTGGTGCTCAGTCTCCGGAGGCATCGCGACTTTTTACCGCGCGCTCCTGGAGGCGGCGAACCGGCGTGGCCACGAAATGCGCCTGATCGTGCCGGCCGAGGAAGACGGCGTCGAGGAGTGCGGCCATTGCGGGCGCATTTACTATGTGCAGGCGCCCAAGGCGCCCTTCAATGGCGGCTACCGCCTGGTTCTTCCCCACCGCTATCTCCTACCCGGGTCGCGCATCCAGCGCATTCTGGCCGAAGAAAAACCGGATCTGGTGGAAGTCTGCGACAAGTACACGCTGAACTGGTTGGCGGGCCTCTTGCGCATCCGCGCCTTTTCCGCCATCCGCAAACGGCCGGCGGTGGTCGGCCTGAGCTGTGAGCGCATGGACGACAATTTCCGCGCCTACCTGACGTCCGGAAGCGTGGTGGAACGGTTCTGCGGCGCCTACATGCGGTGGTTCTATTTTCCACTCTTCGACCACCACATCACCGTCTCCGCCCACACGGCGGGCGAACTGCGCGCCGCTTCGGGCGGGCATCGCGTTCGCCGGGGCGTGTGGATCCGGCCCATGGGCGTGGACCTCACCGAGATGTCGCCGTCCCGGAGGAGCGAGGAGGGGCGGCGGCGGCTGCTCCGCGACTCCGGCGGCGATGCACGCACGGTGCTGCTGTTCTACGCGGGCCGCCTGGCTCGCGAAAAGAACCTGAAGCTCCTGATCGGAACGATGGCCGAGCTCGCTCGCGATCCGGAGTTCGACTACCGCCTGCTCATCGCCGGCTCTGGCGCCGTCCGGCCGGAACTGGAACAGGAAGCCGCCAAACTGGCGCCTTGGCGCGTGAGCTTTCTGGGTCACATCTCCTCCCGGGACCGCTTGGCGGTGGCCTATGCCAACGCGGATGTCTTCGTGCACCCAAACCCGGCCGAGCCTTTCGGAATCGCTCCGCTCGAGGCGATGGCATCGGGCCTGCCGCTGGTGGCGCCAGCGGCGGGAGGCATCACCGCTTACGCCCACCGCGGCAATTGCTGGCTGGCCGCTCCGGAGCCGGCTGCGTTCGCCGCGGCCGTTCGGGCGGTCCAAGGCGACACGGAAGCGAGGATCGCAAGAGTCACCGCGGCACTGGAAACCGCGAAACGCTTCGGCTGGCCATCGGTCTGTTCTTCGTTTCTGGACCTCTACGCCGAGATCCACGCACTTCAAGCGGGCGCGCGCGAACAATTCCTTTTGCCGCCCGATTTCGTTTCCACGGAACGACGCTCCAGTTCGGAGAGGAGCACGCACGATGATCACACGCAGGTTACTGCTCGCTCTCGTAGCTGAAGGCGTCCGGCGGCTGTTTGCCTCCGCCGCGAATACCCCGCCTCAGCCCAACTCCCGCACTTACCGGGTAGATGCCACAATCCTCCTCTTCTCGCTCTCGATCTTCACGCGCGCCGGCGTCGGGAAGGGGCACGCGCGGCATGTGGTCACCCGCTCGCCGGATCGTTCCGTCCACCAGCTCGAGTTCGAGGCCGGATCGCTCCCCGATCGGGCGCACGGTCTGAATCGGCTCGGCATGATTCGCGAGACGGTGGCGGAAGCCGATACCGGCATCCTCGAAGCGAACTACTTCGGGTTCATGACCGCTTCCAAGGAAGAGAGCCTGGGAGAAGCCAGGAAGGCGCTGAACGAATCGGTGGCGCAGAGTACGTTTGTCGCCATCGAAGGGCAGTCGCGGCCCGGCGAATCGCACAGCCGGCGCGCACGGTTCTCTTCCGATGCGCGAACGGGCTGGAGCGAATTGGAGCGCAAAGCGGAAGCCGCCATGCGCGATCCGGCTCAGACCTCCGGCGAGAGCCGCTTCCAATCCGGAGTCTCCGGAGCCGCCGCCCCAACCTTCTTGTTCGCGCTCTGGCGTGCTATGGCGTCCGGCGAGGCGCGGCTGACGCAGATCTACGTCTACTCGGGAGACCGGTACGAGCTGACGACGTCGCGGAAGCCCGATCCGAGAGCGGGACGGCGGTTCGCGGACAAGGGCCTGGTGTCGCGGCCCGAATCCGTGATCGCTCTGACCGGCACGATCCACAATCTGCGCACGGGCAACAAGACGCCCTTCCGGCTATGGACCGAAGAGGGCAGCGGATCGGCCCCGCTGCGCATCGAGTATCAGGCGCGCGGTTTTCTCCAGCTTGCGCTGGAAGCGGAGCGATAAGGCGCATCACTCAGGCTTGATTGTGGCCAGGGCGGGCAGCGCTCTTGCGATTACTTCCGGCGGCAAAGGGATGTAGTTCAACTCTGGAGCGTACTTCTGGCCGTCCCGCAGGCACCACTCGAACAGATCCCGGATCGCCCGCGCCTTTGCGGCGTCCGCATAGTCCTTGCGCAGCAGAATCCAGGTCATGGTGACGATCGGGTAGGAGTCCCGGCCCGAAGGGTCTGGCACGAAGACGCGCAGGTTGTCTGGAAGCTCGGCCGAGGCCAGCGCGGCCGTTGCGCTTTGCGCCGATGGCCTGACGAAGTTGCCGTCCTTGTTCTCGAGCGTCGCGATGGGCAGGCCGATCTTGCGCGCAAACTCGTAGCCGACATAGCCGATCGAGCCGTTGGAATTTCGGATGAGCCCGGCCACGCCTTCGTTGCCCTTCGCCCGCATGGCGTTGCCCGGCCAGTTCACCAGCGTCGCCGCGCCGTAGCGGCTGCGCCAGGTCTCGCTGATGGCATCCAGGTGCTTGGTGAACGCGTAAGTGGTGCCGCTGCCATCCAGACGCACAACCGTCGCAATGGTGAGTCTGGGGAGTTTCGTCCCCGGATTCGCGGCGGCGATCGAACGGTCGTTCCAGCTCTTGATCTCGCCTAGAAAAATGCCCGCGACCGCCTTCCGCGACAGGCGCAGCTCTCCCTGGAAGCCCGGCAGATTGTAGGCCAGCACCACGCTGCCGGCGGTCACCGGCAGCAACAGCACGCCCTGAGGCACGTGCGCCATCTGCTCGTCGCT
>Ga0182017_10000271_pt1 | contig 40277 bp, 32 predicted proteins | sample 712E3DmetaG_FD_120492 | JGI IMG/M metagenome (GOLD analysis project Ga0182017, IMG submission 120492) | Permafrost microbial communities from Stordalen Mire, Sweden - 712E3D metaG | ecosystem: Environmental > Terrestrial > Soil > Wetlands > Permafrost | place: Sweden: Stordalen | collected... | reverse complement strand
GTCGCCGCTGGAGACGAGGACCTTGATGGTCCAGTCGATGGCGGCTCCGGCTTGAACGGTCTGCCCGTTCTTGGTGGACTCCAACGTCAGCGTCGCCGTCGGCGTGGCCAAAGCAGCGGCTGAGAACAATGCCAACACGATTCCCAGACATGTAGCACGGCGCATGATCCAACCTCCCAGCGACAGGCGCTCATTCCACGACTGCCCTGCACAGCACCTCAGACACTTTGCCCGAGAAGAACATCACGCAGCCGACGTCCGCGCTTGCGTGGCTTCTCCGACACTTCTCATTACGCAGTATAATGCCGCATCTTTCAGGCCACAAGCATTAAGTTCGCGACCGCGAGCCGAGGTCCCATAATTACGGCGCAAGCAGCGTGCCCCGAACGGATGCCGCCGCCGATGCCGCCGACAACACCCAGCGGCGTGGCGTCAGCCAGCGGGGTCGGTGGGCTGTCAGTGTCCACCGAGGAAGTCGCAAACAGGCCGGTCGTGCCCTGCGCCGCCGAATTCGGGTTGATCGTCGTGGTCCTGTTTGTGGCCTTGCCCAGCGCGGCTCCCGCCGAGAGGCTCACAAGTGTCAGGATGAGGAATCTCGCCCGCCAACAAGCGCAACGACAGCACCACGAACGAAGCTCGACTGTGGCATGCAAACTACCCAGCCTGGATTCGATCTGCGCCTCCATGACCTTCGCCCTCTGACAGGCGAAGGCCGTAACTTGCACGGCATCCACCATGTGGGCACAGTCCACACGCGCTCCTCCCCTGGAAGACGCAACTCGAACGAAGCTCCTGGCGACAACCAGCGCGGCGCGAAATGCGCGATCCGAATTGGGTAATCGGTCGGGCGCAGGGCGCACAGGGCTCGCTTCCAGGGCGGCGGCGGGCGGCACTATGATCTCCGGCACGCCGGCGCTCAAACGCAGGGCCGAGCTTAAGGAGCCGCGCGATGGAGACCCCGAACCACCCGCAATCCTGTTCACGCCGCACGATTCTGAGCCACGCACTGGCTGGAAGCGGAGGACTTATGGCTGGAATGCTGGTGCCCCCGGCGCACGCGGCGCCCAATTCGGCGCCACCGGGAGCGTTGTTCAACGTTCGGGGCTTCGGCGCGGCCGGTGACGGTCAGACAGACGACACCGCCGCCGCACAGACCGCGATCAATGCCGCCCTCAAAGCCGGCGGCGGCTGCGCGCATTTTCCCGCGGGGCGCTATCGGATCACGCGCAGCCTTCTGCTGGGCAGCGCCGACCGGATCGACATTACCGGCGACGGCTGGACCTCGATCCTCCTGCACGAGAACAACGAGCACTTGCTGCTCTGGAAAGAGGGGGTTGCCTGCCGCGAGTGTTCCGTTCGCGATCTCGCGCTCCTGTCCGCCGGAACCGACAAGTCGGCCGACGTTGCCGCCCTCGCCTGTCTCGGTGGCGCCGAGCGTTGCCTCTTCAGCCACTTGTTGATCAAGGGCGACGGCGCGCGGGTCGGCAGCGGTATCGTCGTCGAGGGGGTCATGGACACTACCACCCTCGACCACTGCCTGATGTGGGAGATCTCCGGCACCGGCGTGAAGGTCGCCCGCGGCTCCGAGGTCCGCATCTTCGGCGGCCGCATCATCGGTCAGGACCGCTACCGCGACCGCTCGATCGGCGTGCACCTGACCGGCGACAACGGCGGCGTGCATATCGTGACGACCGACCTGATCGGCCTGAATACCGCCCTCCAGATTGGCGAGCGAGGCAGCAAAGCCAATCGCGAGGTCTTCCTCACACACGCCACGCTCGACGGCTGCATCCACGGCCTCGTGCAGATTGACGGGGCCTACACGAGCATCGCCGGCTGCTGGGCCGCCTCGTCCGACGAGGAGCAAATCCTGCTGGATTCGTCGGCCGAGGGCGCGATTCTGGTCGTCTCCGGCGGCACGATCTTCAACGGCGGCGCCCTCGGCCGCGGCGGCAATCACGGCCTCGTCGTCCGCGCCGGGTCTTTCACCCTCAGCGGCGTGACCGTCCGCAGCAACAAGGGTACCGGAATCCTCGTGGACGGCGACGCCGTGCGCGACTACGCCGTTACCGGCTGCCGCATTGTGGACAACGGCGTCGGGGCGGCCCTGAAGGGTAATAACTACGTTTTCACTGGCAACGTCCTCGCCCGCAACGGCCAGCACCTGCTTGACGCCGGCGGCCCGAACAAGCAGGCAGCGAATAACGTCCTCGCAGTGAGCAAGTGACCCGCTTGCGAGTCGGCCTCCCCGGGGCGACAGGGAACCCGATCTAGGCGACCGCGGACCAGATAGGCGGGGCCGGTGATAGCGGCTATACTGTGTGGTTCCGTAGCGGGTCCGGGCGCCGGCGCCGGGCCGCGCGAAGTGTGCAGCGCCTACGCAGCCTTGTAGTTGGAGGACCCACGCCGATGGCAGACGTTACGAGCGATTCCTCGGCTCCCGAGGACGCGTCACCGCACGAGGAGCACGGCAAGAAGAAGGGTTCGCTGAGGAAGTTCTTCAAGGCCGTTATCGCCATGAAGACGTCGGATCTGCACCTGAAGGCCGGCCTGCCTGCGATGGCGCGGGTCAAGGGCGATCTGCGGCCGTTGCAGGGCGGGCCGCTGACGGGCGAGCAGATTCGGGCGGGCATCTTCGAGATCCTCAGCCCCAAGCAGCAGGCGCAGTACGAGGAGCGCGGGGCCATCGACTTTGCGTACGACGTGGGCCCGCAGGGCGACGCCGACCGTTTTCGCGTCAACGCCTTCCAGCAGCGCGGGCAGATGTCGGTCGCGGCGCGGCGGGTGTCGCGCGACATCCGCAACTTCGAGCAGCTCTACCTGCCCGCCTCGATCGAGAAGGTCACCCAGTTCCATCAGGGCATGGTGCTGCTGGCCGGCATCACCGGCTCGGGCAAGAGCACGACGATCGCCGCCATGATCGACCACATCAACAAGCGCGACCCGGTGCACATCGTCACGATCGAGGACCCGATCGAGTACCTGTTCACCGACAAGAAAGCGGTCATCAACCAGCGTGAGGTCGGCATCGACGTCATGGACTTCCACGAGGCGCTCAAGTACCTGATGCGGGAGGACCCCGACATCGTGCTGATCGGCGAAATGCGCGACATCGACACGTTTAGCGCCGCCGTGCATGCCGCCGAGACCGGGCACCTCGTGTTCGGCACGATCCACGCCTCCAGCTCGGCTCAGACGGTCTCGCGCATCCTGGACCTGTTCCCGGCCGATGAACGCCGCTCCGTGCGCCAGGCGCTCGAGTTCAACCTGAAGGCGATCATCTGCCAGAAGCTCATCCCCAGCGTCAAGCAGGGCGTGCCCCTCGTCCCGGCCGTCGAGATCATGTTCAGCAACGCCTCCGTCCGCAAGCTCATCCGCGAGGAACGCGACAACGAGATCATCGACGTGATCCGGGCCTGCTACCCCGACGGGATGGTCGACTTTACCGAGCACCTACGGCGGCTGGTCGAAAGCGGCTATATTGACCATCCGACAGCGTACGAGGCCGCCCCGAACCCCGACGAGCTCAAGATGGCCCTGAAAGGCATCAAGTCGGCTTCGGGCGCCATCCTCGGTTAGCGTGACCGCCGCCACCAGGGCGGCGTCAGGAGAGTCATCGTGATCACCGGCGTGGCGCTACTGGGCCAGCTTCCGGACAACTACCTGTTCATCAGCCCCGTGAAGCTGGGGGCCATCGTGCTCGTGTTCGCGCTTTGGATGGTGTTCGCGCAGTGGGTCGACAAGGACACGACGGCGGTCAACACCTTTCGCGTGCTCTGGAACCTGATCGTGGTGGGGACGGGGGCGGCAGCGGTGCTCATGGGGCTGCTTGTGCCGCTGTTCGCGGCGGGCTTTCCCGCAATGCTCGTGCTCAACCTGGTGGTCATGGTCGTCTACATCCTGCACCGCAACAAGCTGGTCCGCGAAGAGGACCGCGTCTTCACGCTGGGCCACTTCCGCCGCCTGCGCGCGGAGGGCTTCAGCGGCAAGAAAAAGAAGAAGGAAGTCACGGAGCGTGTCCGCCTGACGGGCGCCGATCGCAAGGTCGTGCCCATCCCGGAGGAGGACGCCGAGCGGGAGCAGTACCGGCTCGTGCAGGACCTGGTTTTCGACTCGCTCTGGCGGCGCGCCATGATTGTCGAGATCCTGCCGGGGAAGGAGGTAGCCAAGGTCACATATACCGTCGACGGCATCGTGGTCGAGCGCGACGCCCTGGCGCGGGCCGACGGCGACGCCATCCTGCTCTTCCTCAAGCGGATCGCCGGGCTCAGCCTGGACGAGCACCGCAAGCCGCAACGCGGACAGATTCTGACGGCGATCGGCGAGAACAAGCACAAGGTGCTGGTGCGGACCGACGGTTCGACGGCCGGCGAGAAGCTTAGCCTGCGCATCTTCTACAACGAAGCCGACCTGAAGGTCCCCGATCTGGGGCTCAACCCGAAGCAGTTGGAAGCGGCCATGGCGCTGCGCGAGGTCAGCCCGGGGTTGATTCTCCTCTCGGCGCCGGCCAAGTGCGGGCTGACGACCTCGGTCTACAGCTTTACCCGCACGCACGACCGCTTCCTGCAGAACATGCAGATGATCGAGTTCGAGAAGGAAATGGACGTCGACAACGTCACCCAGAAAACCTTCTCGACCGCCGAGGGCAAGACGTTCGGCGAGCAGCTCCTGAAGATCGTCCGCTCCGACCCGGACATCATCGTGCTTCCGGAGTTACGCGACCGCGAGTCGGCGGCCATTGCCTGCCAGGCGGCCGGCCAAAAGCAAAAGGTTTACGTCGGCGTGGTCGCCACCGACGTTTTCGACGCGCTGCGCAAGTGGATCACACTCGTCGGCGACAAGACCCTCGTCGCCAAGAGCCTGCTCGCCGTCGGAAATCAGCGCCTCGTCCGCGTCCTCTGCACGCAGTGCAAGCAGGCCTACAAGCCGGACGCCGCGATGATGCGAAAGCTGAATCTCCCGGCCGACAAGGTGCTGTACCGCCCGCCCGAGGCGCAGGTCGACAAGCGCGGCAACCCGATCATCTGCCAGCACTGCCAGGGCACCGGCTACGTCGGTCGCACGGGCGTTTTCGAATGGCTGACCGTGGACGACGGGCTGCGCGAGGTGCTCCGCCGCAGTACCTCAATGAGCGATATCCACAGCTATCTGCACAAGAAGGGGGGGCTCGGTTTACAGACGCAGGCGCTCCAGAAAGTGCTCGACGGCGTCACTAGTATTCAGGAGGTGGCGCGGGTCGTCCGCGGCGACGGCGCCGGCGGGCCGCCCCGGCCACCGGCCGCTGCCGGGCCGCGCCCCGCGGGGCCGTCGCGGCCGTCCGCCGGACCGGGCAGCAGCCCTCCGCGATCCAAGCCGCAACCCAGCGGCGGCGCGACCCCGCCGCCCGGCGGGAGGTGAGTCATGGTCCTGAACATCTGCGCCCTGCTGTTCGTGCTCGGCATCACCTTCATGCACTCCCTGTTCGGGCTGTTCAGCGGGATCATCAACGTCTTTTGCACCATCACGGCGCTCGCGGTGGCGTTCGGCTGCGCGGAACCGTTGACCCGCGCGGTGACCGGCAACGTGCCGGTCCCGCCGGAGTACGTCGTTCCCGCGGCCCTGGTGCTGCTCTTCGTGGTCACGCTGCTCGTGCTGCGGACTCTGGCCGACAACGTCGTCCGCGGGAACGTGCGCGTGCCGATGTACGTGGACTGGGCGGGCGGGGCCGTGTGCGGCTTCATCAACGCCCAAATCTGCGTCGGCGTCATCGTGCTCGGCTTCCTGCTGCTGCCCTGGGGCGGCCGCGTCATGATGTACAGCCGGCAGGAGCGCGACCCGGAGAACACGATCAACTCGGAGACCGGGCGCGTGGAGTTCCACACGAACCCCCTGTGGCTGCGCTCCGACCAGTTCACCACCGGGCTGTTCAGCCTGCTCAGCCAGGGCAGCCTGCGCGGCGACGTCCCATTCGCAAGCGTCTATCCGAATTTCCCGGAGTGGGTCTTCTGGACCGGCAACCAGGTGCAGAGCGAGTCGTCGCCCACGCCCGTACGCGATGGGAAAACCGACGGCTTCGACGAGAAGGGCATCAAGGTCGAGACGTGGTGGACCCAGACCACCCCGCTGGCGGCGGAGTACACGCGCTACCGCAAGGAGTATCCCACCAAGAACACCTCAAAACCGCCGTTCGTGCCGCAGGAGCTGAAGCCCGATCCGGGTAAGCATCTGCTCGGGGCGCGCTTGGCGCTCAACAACGCCGCGGCCGATCAGGACAAAGGCAGCGCCTGCCACCGCTTCCGTCCATCAAACATCCGCCTGGTCGGCGACGTTGTCGAGCCCGACGGGTCCCTGGAGCCGCGCGAGTACGTGCCCGCGGTCCTCGGCGGCGCCGACGGCAACCTGGGCGACAATCTGCGCATCGTCGAAATCGACGACAACTTCTCCGTGCCGGCGGCGGGCGAGACGTCCATCGACGCCTACTTCGAGGTCGATGACGGCTTCAAACCCCGCTTCGTGGAGTATCGCCGGTACGCACGGGCCCCGCTGTCCGGCCAGCCCGCCAAAACGCCGCCCGCGGAGCGGCTCGCGGTGGGCGCCAAGATCGAGAAGGCGACGGACAGCGGCCACGGGCTGGCACGGTTCATCGACGCGGTGGTCCACGAGGGAACCGGCGCGCTGGATCGCCTGCCACTGGCCATCATGCGCGACAAGCTGACCGGGGACGTCGAGCTGAAGGGGGACCTGTTTGTGTCGGGCCGCGTTTGGGGCGAGCGGGCGTCGCTGGGCGAAGGGACCGGCGGCAAGGTCGAGAAGTTCGAGCAGCCGGAAGGCAAACGCATCTTCCAGCTCGAGACCAAGCCGCGCAAGGTGCAGACGCTCTTCGGCAAGGTGTTCAACTTCGTGGGCGCCCGGATCAACCAGTACCAGGCGGTGGACCGCGAAGGGACCTCCTACATGCTGGCCGGGTACTACGCGATCGTGAAGCGCGACGGAAAGGACTTCATCGAACTGTACTTCAACCCGGAACCGGCGGACACCGGCTCACGCGGCATGGTGGACCTCAAGGAGGTCAAGTTCAACGAGCTGGAGCGCGAGGACTCGGTCCTGGGGCTGCTGTTCGTCGTTCCGCCTGGCAAGACCATCGTTGCGGTGCAAAGCCAGGGTGGCCGCGTCGATTTCGGCACCGAGTTTTCCGTCGGGCAGTAAGCTGGGCTTCGAAGACTCAGCCCAGCCCACGCTCCGACTCAGCCTGCGCTACCGCGTTACTCAAACACCACGGTCTTGTTTTGGCTGACGAGAATGCGGTCCTCGACGTGCAGGCGCACGGCGCGGGCCAGGACCATCCGCTCCAGGTCGCGGCCCTTGCGAATCAAATCCGCGATCGTGTCGCGATGACTCGTCGGCGCGGCGTCCTGAGCAATGATCGGGCCGGCGTCGAGCTGCTCGGTCACGTAGTGGCTCGTCGCTCCGATCATCTTTACGCCACGCTCGTACGCCTGGCGGTACGGTGCCCCGCCCGCGAACGCGGGCAGGAAGCTGTGGTGGATGTTGATGATGCGGTGCGGGTAGTGCCGCACGAAATCCGGCGACAGGACCTGCATGTAGCGGGCGAGCACAACCACGTCCGCCCGCGCCGCCGCCAGCAGCGCCAGAACCTCCCGCTCCTGCGCCGCCTTCGTCCCGGGCATCACGGGGCGGGCCTCAAACGGCACGCCGGCCTCGCGCGCGATGTCGGCGGTGTCCGGGTGGTTGCTGATCACGATCGGAATCTCGACGTCCAGCTCGCCGGACCTCCGCCGCCACAGCAGATCCGACAGGCAATGGCCGTGCTTGCTGACCAGGATCGCCACGCGCTTGACCGGCTGCCCCCAGTGGATGCTCCATTGCATGTCGAACCGGCGCGCGACCGGCTGCCAGGCGGCGTCAAACGTATCCGGCGTGAGGGCGAATCCGGCGCGCTCGATCGCGACCCGCATGAAGAACTCGCCGTGATCCGGGTCGGTGTGCTGGTCGGCATCGAGCAGATTGCCGCCCTGCTCGGCGACAAACGTCGTGACGGCCGCGACAATCCCCCGGGCGTCCCGACAGGCGATCAAGAGCCGGATCGTGTTCCGCATGGCGGACATGGTACCGAGACGACGACGCGTCGCGAAGCGTGGCGCGATTGGAAGCTGCCGCGCGCGATGCCGCGTTGAGCCGCGCCATCGTGCTGGAACGCCCGGACCCCGTCGAGGGCTGCACACGGCAGACGCTCACGCCGCGCGATCCGAAGCAGATTATCTCGGAGGTGGAGTAGCATCAGTCTGGGCCGCCTAATTGGGCGCCGAAGGGGCCGACGGGCCGGTTGGCGGTTCGCCCTCAATTCTACGTCTCCGAGCCGGGCTCTACTCCCACACGGTGAGAAAGTCGAACGCCTTTCGCCCCTCTCGGGTCAGGTGCACTCGCATCTGCTCCATCAAGTGGTGAGCCGCCGAAGCCGAAGCGTCCATGGTCTTCTGAGCCAAGGCGGCCATGAACCCGCACACCTTTAAGGCTGTGGGGGCGGTCACAATCACGGAGTCCGCGTACCGGCGACGGGCCCCGCTGGCGATGAAGCCGGGGTTCTTGTGTTGAAATCGGAAGACTCCACCGTAGTGAACAAGCAGGTTTCTATCGTGCAGCAAGCTGTCCAGTTTGGTAGAGTCGCGCTTGCCAATCGGCGTGATGCCGAGGAGGTCCTTGTAAGCGGAGTTGACTGCCCGGGCCGTTCCAAAGTCGAACTGCTCGGAGACGGCCGAGCCTAACTGCCGAAGCGGGTGCGTGTTCAACTCGAACAAGGCCAGAGGGCTTATCCTAATCTGGCGACCCCTTTCCTCGAGACAATACAGCAGACGCGGGCAGATGTTCACGACCGATGCCCACTGGTCTCGAAAGAAGCACTCCAAGTAAGCCACAGCGCCGATCAAGCTCAACTCGAAAGCCGTGTCACTGGCATTGACGCGATTCTCCACTCGCGCTCGTGACTTGATCAACTCGGCGAGGTTATCTAGATTCATCTTGAGAATCATGCCCGCGGGTACCCAGCCGACGAAGTAGTCGGCCCACGATTCTCTCGGATATCGGAGGTTGATTGCTCGCGTGACTGCCACGCCGGCTCTCCGCAGGTTCATCGGGGTGCGTACCTCCATTGGTTTCCACGACGCCCGAGGCGCGTCGCTCCAATGCGGGTGAGCCATGAAAACGCCTTGCGTAGCATAACCGGACGATGCAGATTCAGTGCAGCGGATTGTACGTCGTGCACGCGCACCGGCGGCCACGGCGTGTGCCTCGCCTTGCTGCGACGGACTCTCGTCCAATCCGGCTCTTATCGGGAACGAGCGTGTACTGGTGTGGGTCGTCGCTGGCAGCCGTCTGTCCAAAAACGCGATGAGTTATAACATATTGTAACAAAACGACTTGCGCCGCCGAGTGCGGCCCGGCTCACTTCTCGCACACGATTTCCTGCCCCACAACCTTCAGTCCGATGTATTATTAAGAGTAAGTATACGCCCTGGCGTTCTGCGGGATGCCAGGTCACAATTAATGAGCGATCGGCGACGGCGTTCGTCGGTCGCTCTTGTTATTCTGTGGGTGGGAGTTCGACATGGACAGGGTAGCGATCTTTCTGGATGGGGCGTATCTGGACTTCGGCTTGCGAAGTGAGTTTGGGGCGGCGCGCCTCGATTTTCATCGCCTGGCGCAGACCCTCGCAGGCGGGCGCGAAATCCTCCGAACGTACTACTACCACTGCCACCCTACCAGTCGGACCCACCGACGCAACAGGAGGCCGAACGGTTCGGGCGGATGCAGTCTTTTTTCAGCCAGCTCAAGCGTCTGCCGCGCTTCGAGGTTCGGCTTGGAAAGCTCGCGTTCCGCGGCACCGGCGATGACGGTCGGCCCATCTTCGTGCAGAAGCGCGTGGACATCATGCTCGGCGTGGACCTCGTGCAACTCAGCACCAAACGGCTGATTTCCACCGCCGTGTTGGTTGCCGGCGATAGCGATTTCCTGCCGGCCGTGCAGATTGCGCGCGAGGAGGGCGTGCTCGTGCACCTGTACCACTTCACCGTTCATCAGCCGCACCGGGAGCTCTGGGACGCGTGCGATGAGCGGACGCCGGTCAATCAGCAGTTGATCGACTCAGTTCGGCGGTAACGCCGCTTGTGTCATGTAGAGCGCCCGGACCGACCTGTAGCGCCTCCGGTGACCCCAAGCACCGTTGCTGCGCGCCAAGCCAAGCTGGTCGGGGCCCCGTGCCCAGCGACCATCTCGCCCTTCCGGTTTGCCCGAGCGTATCGCCGCACCTACCCTCCTGCGGTCCAAACACGCCTGGAGATCGGCACGATGCCCAATAGTGTCTGCCCCTGGTGGCTCGGGTACTTCATCGACAACCGGCTGCGCCGGCTGATTCACGATCCGGCGCGCATCGTCGCCCCCTACATCCGGCCCGGCATGACGGCGCTGGATGTCGGGTGCGGCATGGGGCTTTTTTCGATCGCGATGGCGGGATTGGTCGGCCCCGGCGGGTGCGTCATCGCGGCCGATCTCCAGCCCGAGATGCTGCACGTGTTGCAGCGGCGGGCCGCACGGGCGGGGGTCGCGGACCGGATTCGGGTGCACCGCTGCGAGCCGCGCCACCTAGGCGTAACCACGCCGTGCGATTTTGCGCTTGCGTTCGCGATGCTGCATGAAGTGCCGGACGCCGGGCGGCTGCTGGCGGAGATTCACGCGTGTCTGAAGCCCGGCGGGCGGTCGCTCCTCGCGGAGCCGCGTCTGCATGTGTCAGCGCGGGCCTTTGACGACGAGTTGGCGCTGGCCGCCAGTGCAGGGTTGACGCTCTGCGCTCGGCCGGCGGTACGCTGGTGTCACGCGGCGTTGCTTGAACGATAAGCGACCTAGGTCGTTGGGCGCAGGGAGGCTGGGCTGCGAAGTCTCGGCGCGAACGCTGGGCTTCGAAGACTCAGCCGAGCTTACATTGTGGACCGGCATTCAAAGGATCTGTGCCATGCTGTTTGCCAGGTCATACGCATCGCGAGCTACCGTTCTGGTCGTGCTGGGTCTCGCCGCCCTCGGCGTGGGGACGGTGTGGGCCGTGGGGCCGGACTCGCGGCCGACGACGCGCGATCCGGCGCGTTTCGCGGACGAAATCAGCCGCTTTGCCGAGTGGGACCGCAAGAACTCGTTCCCCAAAGACGCCATCCTCTTCGTCGGGAGCTCCAGCATTCGTATGTGGCCGACGCGCGAGAGCTTCCCGCGGTGGCCGGTGATCAACCGCGGCTTCGGCGGCAGCCACATTTGCGACGTCAACCACTACTTCAAGCAAGTCGTCGAGCCGTACCGGGCGAAGGTCATCGTGTTCTACGCCGGCGACAACGACATCGCGGACGGCGCGACGCCGGAGCAGGTGCGCGACGACTTTGCGGCGTTTGTGCGGCTGGTGCGGGCGGGGCAGCGGGAGACGCCGATCGTGTTTCTGTCGATCAAGCCAAGCCCGAGTCGCTGGGCGCACTGGCCGCAGATGTAGGCGGCGAACGCGCTGGTCCGCGCGCTGGCCGAAAAGGACTCCGCGCTCACGTACGTTGATGTCGCTACGCCGCTGCTCGGCGCCGACGGCGAGCCCCGGGCGGAGCTGTATAGGGACGACAAGGTGCACCTCAACGACGCCGGCTACGAAGTCTGGACGCGCACGCTCACGCCGGTGCTGGGGAAGCTCATGTCGCGCTAGTGCGCGAGCGGGTTTTGCTATGTTGACGGCAGCGCCGGCGATTCAACTGGCGGCGCGGCCACGGGCTCCGCGGGCCACTGGTGCAGGCACCAGCGGAGGATCGGCACGCTGATGATCGCGAACGGGAGGATGGCCAGCTCGATCCACCATAGGGATCGGAAAGTCACCGCGCCCGTCAGATAGGCCGCGCCGGCGATGGCATCAATTGCCGTCATGAGCAGGAAGCCGTGCCAGAAGTAGATGGCCCGGCGCCGGGCCACGGCCAGCATGACCAGCGTCCGCGACGACGTGTGGCAGAGGATCGCGATGATGCGCTCGAGCGGGCTCGCCAGCCAGGCGAGCGGGGTCACGGCGACTGTGGCCGCGGCCGACGCGAGCACCGATTCCGCGCCGGGCAGCCCCGAGAACGCGAACAACATCCCGACGAGCCCGGCCACGCCCACCAGGAGCGCTTCGATGCCGCCCGCCCCGACGCCGATGGAGACGGCCCGATTCGGCGCGGCGGCCAGCTTTTTCCAAATCAGGGCCGCGGCGAGAGTAACGCCAATCTCGAAGACGCCGGTGAGCAGGCCGATGTAGAGGGCGCCTGCGGCGACATACGCGCCGTGCGGCAACGCCGCTTCCAGGGCGTGGAGCACCGGCCTGTTGAGCGGGATCGCGCAGGCGAACTTCAGGGCCACGCCGACGGCCCAGATGGCGGCCCCGACCCACTGCCAGCGCCATTGATCGTGCGACCACAGCTTCCAGCCGACCGTGAACGCCAGCGCGACCAGGATCATGAGCGGGCCGGCGAGCAGCAGTGGGTAGAACGCCGCCCGCGGCGGGATCTCGACGAGCAGGGCTTGCCACGTGCCCAGTGCGTCTTGTGTCGATACTTCGAGCGTGCACCGGCCGGCGGGCCGCGGGCCAAGCACGACGTCCGACGCGCTGAGCTTGCCGTCTCGGCTCTCTTTGATGAACAGTGCGTCGTTGGGATCGCGGAGCGGGGTGTCGTTGGGATCGAGGACGCGGATGGTCGCGGACCCCGCCGTCAGGTCAACGCGGAGGACAACTGTGATCTTCGCGTCTGCGGTCGGGATGCTAAACGGAAACCGCTCGGTCTTCGTGGCAGGCGGCCCCGAGAGATCCCCGGAGACGTTGAGCAGCGGAGCGGCCTGTGCGGGCGACGCGCCGGCGAGGCCGAGCAGAAACAGAGTTGTGAGTCCCGGATTCCGATTGCGCCGAGTCATATTCGTGGTCCTTGTCATCGCGGTGGGGCGGGTGTGGCGGGCCGCGGCCGTCGGAGGTTCGGGTTGTCCAGGGGCATTGCTCGTCACGCTGACGCTCCGTCGGCCGAGGGCGGATTGTAATCCGAAGCGGGCCGGGAGCGGCGCGGCGGATCACGCGGTGGCTTAATTGGCGTCCGGAGCCCGGGATGGGCTCGTCGGCGGCGGTGGCCTTGTTCGCGGTCACGGCGGCGTTAGACTAGCCGTCCGAACGGCGTGGTTTGAGGTGTGCGGCGTACGGACCGGTCGCGGCCCGTCGCCAAGCGATCAGCAAGTCAAGGAGAAAACAGTGATGAAGCGAATTGTTCCCTCTCTCGCGGTGTTGACGGGTCTCGCGTTCGTGGTGGGGTGCGGTCCGGGTTCGGGCGAGGCCGGCATGGGCATCTCGGTGATGTCGAACCTGATGCGCAAGGACACGAACCTGCGCATCTTCCTGGACAGCCACCAAGGCAAGCAAAGCGCGCTCAAGAAGGGCGTCACGGGCTACTCGGCGTTCAAGGTCAAGGAGGAGACGACCTGCTCGCCGATGTTCAAGTACGAGATCATCGAAGCCAAGAAGTTCGGCTTCATCAAGCACGTCACGATGTCGGTGTACCCCAAGTTCGAGGCTGATTTCTCCGACATCGCCGACTACAACATCACGCCGCGCGACATGAACAACCCCGACGCAAACATGAAGCCCGGCGTCGAGTACGACCTGTCCAACCTGGGCAAGGACTTCCGCATCATGGACCGCCATGACAAGGAGGTCGAGAAGGTCGAGTTCAAGCCCGGCTTGGACTACATGCTGGTCTTCACCGTCGCCGGCGACAAGAGCGAGACGACGCAGATCTTCTTCAAGACGAAGTAGATCGGACGCACGGCGGAAAACGCAGCGGCCGGCCCCCGTGTCGGCCATAGGAGGCTGCTCGGCCTTCTACGGCCGGCAGGGGCGCCGGCCGCTACCGTCCTGGGCACGGACCCGCCGCGTGGCTCGTTTGCGAGGGACCTATGGCTGCTCACAAGATCCTGATTACGCGTCGCGTCCCGCCGCCGGCGGTGGAGGTTCTGAAAAACGCCGGGTGCGCGGTCGATCTCGTCGATCAAGACGATCCGCCGTCGCGCGAGGAGCTGCTGCGGCGTGTGCCCGGCGTGGCGGGGATGATCACGATGCTCAGCGAACGCATCGACGCCGCCCTGCTCGATGCGGCCGGGCCGTCGCTCCGCGTCGTCGCGAACTTCGCGGTCGGCTTCGACAACATCGACCTGGAGACGTGCAAGCAGCGCGGCGTACGTGTCACGAACACGCCGGACGTGTTGACCGACGCCACCGCGGACCTGGCGTGGACGCTGATCCTCGCCACCGCGCGGCGGGCCGTCGAAGGGGACCGGCTCGTCCGCGCCGGAAAGTGGACCGGCTGGGCACCGATGCAGTTCCTGGGCCTGCAACTCAGCGGCGCGACGCTGGGGCTCGTCGGCGCGGGCCGCATCGGCACCGCGGTCGGCTTGCGCTCGCTCGGGTTCAACATGCACGTGCTCTATGTCGATGGTCAGCCGTGCGCCGAGCTGGAGCAGCGGGTGCACGCGCAGCGCGTCGTGCTGCCCGAGTTGCTGCAGGCCGCCGACGTGGTCTCGCTGCACGTCCCGCTGACGCCGCAGACGCGGCATCTAATCGGAGCGCCGCAGTTGGCGGCGATGAAGCCGACCGCAATTCTGATCAACACGTCTCGCGGGCCGGTGGTGGACGAGGCGGCGCTGGTCGAGGCGCTGCGGGAGCGGCGGATCGCGGGCGCGGGCTTCGACGTGTACGAGCACGAGCCGCGGCTGACGCCCGGCCTCACGGACCTGCCCAGCGTCGTGCTGCTGCCGCACCTGGGGAGCGGGACGACGGCGACACGGCAAAAGATGTCGCAGATGACGGCCGAGAACGTGCTAGCGGTCTTGCAGGGGCGGGAGCCGCCGAACCCGGTCGTGTAGCAGCCCGGGCGGTTGTAGCGTTGGCCCCGGTAGCCATCGTCGGTTGTAGCGTTGGCCCCCCGTGGCCAACGTCGCAGTCAGAAAGGCAACACCCATGCCAACACGCGTCAGTGCGCCCGCACGCGTCTTTCCCGCTTCGCTGGAGCAGGTCCCGCCGGACATGCGCCTGCCGTATTACAAAGACGGTGCGCGGTACTTGATCGACGGGCGCGTGCGGACGTGGAATGGTCCGTGCGAGGAGGCCGTCTCGCCCGTATGCGTGGGCGATGGCGGGAGCCTGCACCGGCATGTGCTGGGCCGCTACCCAATGATGACGGCGGCGGAGGCGCGTGAGGCCCTGGCCGCGGCGCAGCGGGCGTACGACAACGGCTGCGGCACGTGGCCGACGATGTCTGTCGCCGACCGCATTCGCCACGTCGAGGAATTCCTCCCGCGCGTGGCCGCCGTTCGCGACGAGGTCGTCCGCCTGCTGATGTGGGAGATCGGCAAGACGCTGCCCGACGCCCGCAAGGAGTTCGATCGCACGGTCGATTACATCCGCGACACGATTCAGGCCCTCAAGGAGCTCGACCGCACCAGCTCGCGCTTCGCCGTCGAGCAAGGCTTCGTCGCCCAGATTCGCCGCAGCCCGCTCGGCGTCGTCCTATGCATGGGTCCGTACAACTATCCGCTCAACGAGACGTTCACCACGCTCATCCCCGCGCTCATCATGGGCAACACGGTGGTCTTCAAGCCGCCGAAGCACGGCGTACTGCTGCACGCGCCGCTACTGCAAGCGTTCGCGGACTCGTTTCCGCCGGGGGTCGTCAACACGGTCTACGGCGCCGGCCGCGTCGTCGCCGGACCGCTCATGGAAGGCGGCGGCGTGCAGGTGCTCGCCTTCATCGGCTCGGCGCAGGTCGCCGCGCTGCTCAAGCACCAGCATCCGCAGCCGAACCGTCTGCGCTGCGTGCTCGGGCTGGAGGCGAAGAACCCCGCCGTCATCCTGCCGGACGCGGACCTCGATCTCGCGGTCAAGGAATGCACGCTCGGCGCGCTGTCGTTCAACGGGCAGCGTTGCACGGCGATCAAGATCGTCTTCGTGCACCGCAGCGTGGCGCCGGAGTTCTGCCGGCGGCTGGCGGATGCCGTGGGCGCGCTGAGCGTGGGGATGCCGTGGGAAGAAGGCGTCCAGATCACGCCGCTGCCGGAGGACGACAAGCCGCAGTGGCTCAAGAAGCTCGTGGATGACGCGGCGGCGGGCGGCGCGCGCGTCCTGAATGCCGGCGGCGGCACGATCGACCAGACGCTGTACTACCCGGCGGTGCTGTATCCCGCGCAGCCGGAGATGGAGGTCTGCCAGGTCGAGCAGTTCGGGCCGGTGCTGCCGGTCGTGCCGTACGACGACGAGCAGCAGGTGGTCGACTGGGCGGTCAAAAGCCCGGTGGGGCAGCAGGCGTCGCTGTTCGGCGGCGACGCGCGGCGGCTGAGCCAATTGATCGACACGCTGGTCAACCAGGTCTGCCGGGTGAATATCAACAGCCAGTGTCAGCGCGGGCCGGACGTGTTCCCGTTCACCGGCCGCAAAGACTCGGCCGAGGGCACGCTTTCGGTGTCGGATGCGTTGCGGGTGTTCTCGATCCGCAGTCTGGTTGCCGCCAAGGCGAACGAGGTGAACGAGGCGATCGTCTCAGAGATCGTCCGTGGCCGGCATTCGAACTTCCTGACGACCGACTTCATTTTCTAGATCGCCCGCGTCCGCGCCCACGCCGACCGCTATCAGTCGTCATACCCCCGCGGGTGGGCGTGGTGCCACCGCCACGCGGTCTCGATCGTCTTCTTCACGTCACGGTACTTCGGCTCCCAGCCGTACCGCTTGCGCAGCTTGGTCGGGTCGGCGTAAAGCGACGCCGGGTCGCCGGGGCGGCGGGGGGTCTCGACCGCCGGGATCGCGTGGCCGGTGATCTCGCGGGCGGCGGCGATGATCTCGCGGACGCTGTTGCCGTTGCCCGTGCCGACGTTGTACGCCTCGACGACGCCGGGTTGGCAGCCCTCGACCGCCAGCCGGTGCGTCTCCCCGAGGTCCTCGACGTGGATGTAGTCGCGGATGCACGTGCCGTCCGGCGTCGGATAGTCCGTGCCGAACACCTTGATGCTCGGCCGCTGCCCGAGCGCGACCTGCAGCACGAGCGGGATCAGGTGAATCTCAGGATCGTGGTCCTCGCCGATGCGGCCGTCCGCGGCGGCCCCGGAAGCGTTGAAGTACCGCAGCGCGACCGAGCCCAGGCCCCACGCGACCGCCGAGTGCTGGAGCATCCACTCGACCGCCAGCTTGGTGTTGCCGTAGGGGTTGATCGGGTTCTTCGGCAGGTCCTCGACGATCGGCAGCTTCTCCGGCTCGCCATAGACGGCGCACGAGCTGCTGAAGATGAAGCGTTTGACGCCGTGGGCGGCCATGCACTGGAGCAGGTTGAGGGTGTTGGCGACGTTGTTGTGCCAGTACTTGAGGGGCTCGTGGACGGACTCGCCGACGTTGAGGAAGGCGGCGAAGTGCATGGCGGCGTCGAAGCGGGCTTCTTCAAAGACGCCGTCGAGGCTGGCGGCGTCGCTCAGGTCGCCTTCGACGAAGGTGGCCTTCGGATCGACCGCGGCGCGATGCCCCGCGCAGAGGTTGTCGTACACGGTGACCTCGTGGCCCGCGGCCACCAGCCGCCGCACGCAGTGACTGCCGACGTATCCCGCCCCGCCGACGACGAAGATCTTCATGTCGCGCTCCTCTCGAAGCTGTGTTGGCCGGACTGACGCTGTTTATACCGCACTGGGCGGGCTCGTGCATCTTGCGGATGCCGCGGGCATCGTCTCCGCCTCACCCCGGGGGCTCGTCGGTCGCCGCGTTTGCGCTTTCCCCGGGCCCGGGCGTCGGCTAGATTGCGGGCGTGCCCACCCCTGCCTCGCAGTCTGCGGGATCGCACGCGCCGCCGGACGATGCGCGGCTGACGCCCGCGATGCGCCAGTACTGGGAGCAGAAGCAGCAGGCGCCGGAGGCGATCCTGCTCTTTCGCATGGGCGACTTCTACGAGATGTTCTACGAGGACGCGGAGTTGGGGGCCCGGGCGCTGGGCATCACGCTGACCAGCCGCGACGGGGGCAAGACGCCGCTGGCCGGCATCCCGCACCACGCGCTGGAGACCTACCTCGCGAAGCTCGTCGCCGCGGGCTTCCGCGTGGCGATCAGCGAGCAGATCGAGGACCCGCGGCAGGCCAAGGGCGTCGTGCAGCGGGCGATCGTCCGCGTCGTCACGCCGGGCACGCTGACCGACGACGCGCTGCTCGAACGCACGCGGAGCAACGTGCTGGCGGCGATCGTCGGTGGGGGGGCGGAGCGGTCGCACGCGGCCGGTGCGGATGTGGGCCTGGCGTGGCTCGAGCTTTCCACCGGCGAATTCGTTGTGCAGACGCACCCGCGCGACGGCGGCGTCCTGCCGGCGCGCCTGCTCGACGAGCTGGCCCGCCTGGAACCGGCCGAGATTCTGCTGCCGGACGAGTCGCCCGCGACGCGGCAGCCGGTGGCCGAGGAGCTGCGCGGCCGCACGAGTGCGGCGACTACGTACCGCAGCCCGGCGGACTTCACGCCCGACCGCGCCGCGCAGATCTTGCGCGAGCATTTTGAAACCGCGGGATTGGAGGGCTTCGGTTTCGAGCACACGGACCCGGCCCTCCAGGCGGCTGGTGCACTGCTCGCGTACGTGCGGGAGACGCAGAAATCCGCGGCGCTCCACCTGCGTCCGCCGCGGCGCCAGGCCGGCGAGGACTACGTCACGCTTGACGCCGTCACGCTGCGGTCGCTGGAGGTCGAGCGCACGCTGCGGACGGCGTCGCGCGAGGGCACGCTGCTGGCGGCCGTCGATCGCACGAGCAATCCGATGGGGGCCCGCCTGCTGCGGACGTGGCTGTGCTACCCGCTCCGCCGGGTCGAGCAAATCGCGTGGCGACAGAACGTGATCGACGCGTTGCGGAGTGCCACCGCGCCCCGGATCGCTCTCCAACGCGCGCTGGCGGAGATGGGCGACCTGGAGCGCATGCTCGGCCGCCTCGGCGTGCAACGCACGACGCCGCGCGACCTGCGCGCCCTGGGCGACGGGCTCGCGCGGCTCGCGGAGATTCGCAATGCGTTGCACGAGCGCCAGGCAGCGGAATGCGACGCGCTGGCCGCGGAACTGGAGGGCGTCGACGACGTCGCGACGCGGCTGTGTGCGGCGTTGCGGCCGGATGCGCCGCTGGCGGTGCGCGAGGGCGGGATTTTCGCCGACGGGTACGAGGCCGAGCTGGATCGCCTGCGCTCGATTCGCCGCGACGGGCAGCAGTGGCTGGCCGAGTTTCAGGCCCGCGAGGCGCAGCGCACCGGCATCCCGTCGCTGAAGGTCGCGTACAACAAGGTTTTCGGCTTCTACATCGAGGTCACGCACGCCCACGAGCGGCGCGTGCCGCCCGAATACGTCCGCAAGCAGACGACCAAGAACGCCGAGCGCTACATCACCGACGAGCTGAAGCAGCACGAGTCCGAGGTGCTGTCCGCCGAGGCCCGCACGAACGATTTGGAGTACGACCTGTTCGTCGCGCTGCGCGAGAGCTTGTTGCCGCACATCCCCGCCCTGCAGCGTGCGGCCCGCGCGCTGGCACAGCTTGACGTGCTGGCGGGCTGGGCCGAGTTGGCCGCCGCGCGGCGCTACTGCCGGCCGGAATTCGTTGCCGAGCCGGTGCTGGAGATCAGCGCGGGCCGGCACCCGGTTTTGGAGCAGGCGCTGGATGCGAGTTTCGTCGCGAATGACACGCATCTGGCCGCGGGCGGCAAGTCGCTGGCCCTGATCACCGGGCCGAACATGGCCGGCAAGAGCACGTACATCCGCCAGGTCGCGCTGCTGGCCCTGCTCGCCCACTGCGGCGCATGGGTGCCGGCGCAGTCGCTGCGGCTGGGCGTGATCGACCGCATTTTCACGCGCGTCGGCGCGAGCGACGAGCTGGCCCGCGGCCAATCCACGTTCATGGTCGAGATGCTCGAAACCGCGAACATCCTGCACAACGCCACGCGTCACAGCCTCGTCATCCTCGACGAGGTCGGCCGCGGCACCAGCACGTTCGACGGCATCGCGCTCGCCTGGGCCATCACGGAGCACCTCGCCACGGGCGTCGGCTGCCGGACGCTGTTCGCGACGCACTACCACGAGCTGACCGAGCTGGGTGAGCTGCTCGATCCTGTGTTCAACCTCAATGTCGCGGTGCGCGAGTACGAGGATCAGGTCGTCTTCCTGCACCGCATCGTGCCCGGGGCGGCCGACCGGAGCTACGGCCTGCACGTCGGCAAGCTGGCCGGCCTGCCGCGGGCCGTGCTCGAGCGGGCGAACGCCGTGCTCAACGAGCTGGAGAAGACGTTCGCGCGCGAGTCGCAGCGGCCCGTGCTGGCGGCCGTGCAGCGCCGCCGGCTGCGGCAGCTTCGCCTGTTCGAGGAGCCGGAGGAGACGGTAGTGCGCGAGATGCGTGAGCTGACGTTGGGCAGTTGCGCACCGGCGGACGCGTGGGAGCGGATTCGCGCCTGGCGCAAGCTGCTGGGGCTGGACGATGCCGCCGGAGCGCCGCCCGCATGAAACACCTAGGTCAACCCGGGTTCTGGTTTCCCGTCGCGTTGCTCGTGGTTGCCGCCCTGGGCAGCGCCGCCCTGCAATCCGAGCACTGCCGGCACCTGTCGGAGCGGGACCGCACATCCTACGGCATGATGCCCGTCTGGCGCGCGCGGTTCGACGCCATGAGCGCGACGTGCGGCGTCGGGCTGATGCTGTACGACCTGCAAGCGGACTACACGCCGACGGGACGGTGGGTGCTGGTCGGTCTGGGGCTGGCGGGCGCACTGCTCTACCTGACCGCGGCACGACAGGTCATCGAAGCACTGTGGAGCGGCGCGAAGCCGCTGCCGCGTGTGCGGGTCGTGCTCGCGGCGTTCCTTGTGTGGCAGATTCTGGCGGTTCTGTTGGCCTGGATACTGGAACGGGCGTCGGGGACGGGCGGCGCGTGGCGGACGACCGCCTGGAACGCAATCGCTGCGTTCGCTTCCCTCGGCTGGCTGGAGCCCGCGACAAATCCGCGCGCGACGTGGATCTATGCGTTCATCGGCGTGTTGGGAGCGCTCGGGTGGACGGCCTGGCTGCTGCCGATCCCGGCGCTGGTGCGGCGGTACGTGCGGCTGCGAAGCCTGTTGGTGCTTGTGGCGACCTGGTGCGCATTTCTGGCAGTCAGCGCTGCGCTCATCACCGCACTTGAGATGCCGCGCGGCGCGGCACGCGGCCCCGCGCCGGACCGGCGCCTGGCAGGCGCGCCGACGGGCGCACGCTATGCACGCAGCCTCGTGCAAGTGGCGGCGGCGGCCAGTGCTGGGATGCCGACCGAGGAGTTGAAGGAACGCGGCGTCAGCGAGGGGACGAAGGTCGTGCTGAGCGGCGTCGTCCTGGTCGGCGGGCTGGGCGGGGCCGCCGGCGGGGGAATCCGTTGGCCGATGCTGCTGGCGCTGTTGGCCGTCGCCGGGGTGTTTGGTCGCCGGCCCGCGGGATTGCGCGACGAAGGGGCTCGTCGAGGGGCGCTGGCGGCCGTTGCCTGCGTCGTCGCGTTGGTGTCGCTGGTGCTCGTCGTGGCATTGGGACTGCTCGTCATCGAGGCGCGCACGACAACCGCCTTCCAAAGCGCGCCGACGCTCGGCGACGCGCTGCTCGATGCTACCTCCGCCGTCGCGGGCGGCAACCTGTCGAGCGGGCTGATGGCGACCGTGACGAGCGCAAACCTCTCCAGGGGCATCCACCAAAGTGTCGATTTATACCAGTACGGCTTGGTCTGGCTCCTGGCGGCCATGTTTATCAGCCGGACGCTGCCCGTGCTGATCCTGGCACGCTGCGCGGCGGTCCGCGGCGACGCCGAGGCTTCCCGCCTGCCGCCGACGCTGATCTAGCCGGCTGGAGGTCTGCATGACCGTCGTCGCGCTGATCCCGGCGCGCGCCGGGTCCAAACGCTTCCCCGGCAAGAACCTGGCACCGCTCGGCGGCCGGCCGCTGCTCGCCCACACGTGCGAAGCCGCCCGCGCCAGCGGCGTGCTATCGACGATCTACGTCAACACGGACAGCCGCGAGATCGCCGGCGTCGCGGAACGTTGCGGCGTGCCGTGCCCGGTCTTGCGGCCGAAGCACTTGGCGGCGGACGACAGCCCGACGTGGGATGCGAACATCTTCGTGCTGGACTTTCTGGCGCAGCGGAGCGAAGCGTACGACGCGGTGATGGTCTTGCAGCCGACGTCGCCGCTGCGCACCGCGGAGGACATCCGCTCGGCGCTGGCGCTGTTCGAGGAGCACGCACCGTGCGCCGTCGTGTCGGTCTCACCGGTCGCGCCGCGCTCGTGGCTGGGCCACCTCGGGCCTGACGGTCGCTTCGAGCGTTGGGCCGGCGACGAGCCGGTGTACCGCCTGAACGGCGCGATCTACATTCATCGCATGGACGACTACCGGCAGAATCGCACGCCGCCGAAGACGATGGCCTATGTCATGCCGGCGGCGCGCGGCGTGGACGTCGATCGGCCGGAAGACCTGGAATACGCGGAGTTTCTGCGGCAGCGCGCGCCCGCCCTCGTGGCCAGCGGCCACGCGCGCTAGAGTCAGGACCAGAATGCCTGCCAGCCCGCGACCTGTGACCGTTCGGATCGGCGATCGCCGCATCGGCGATGGCGAGCCGGTGCTCGTCATCGCCGAGGCCGGCGTCAATCATGACGGCTCGGTCGAGCGGGCGATCCAGCTCGTGGACGTGGCGGCCGATGCCGGCGCCGACGTGGTCAAGTTCCAGATGTTCCGCGCTGCCGAGCTGACGACGGCCACGGCGCAGACCGCTGCGTATCAGAAGACCGCCGGCGGGTCGTCGCAGCGGGACATGCTTCGGCGTCTGGAGCTTTCCGACGATGGTTTTGCCCGGGTTGCCGCCCATTGCCGCACGCGCCAGATCGAGTTCCTGGCTACGCCGTTCAGCCCACCGGACGTCGATCGCCTGCGTGACCTGGGCGTGCGGGCCCTCAAGATCGCGTCCACGGATTTGAACAACACGCTCCTGCTACGGCGGGCCGCCGGCACGGGGCTACCGCTGATCGTCTCGACCGGGGCATCGAGGGCCGATGAGATCGCGGCGACAGTCGAACGGCTGCGATCCTGGGGGGCGGCGGACCGGCTCATCCTGCTGCATTGCGTCAGCGGTTACCCGACGCCGCTCGCGTACGCCAACTTGCGCGCGATCGCCGCGTTGCGACGGGAGTTCGGCATGCCGTGCGGCTTCAGCGATCACACTGCGTCGACGGACATCGCCGGGTGGGCGGTCGCGGCCGGCGCGTGCGTTCTCGAAAAACACTTCACGCTGGATCGCGAGGCCACCGGACCGGACCATGCAATGTCGCTTGATCCGGTCGAGTTGGCGACGTACGTGACGCTGGCACGCCAGGCGCAGGTCGCGCTCGGCAGCGGTCGGCTGGGCCTGTCGCCGATCGAAGCCGACGTGCGCGCCGTCGCACGGAAGAGCGTCGTGGCCGCGACGCGAATCCCCGCCGGCGCGACGATCACCCCGGACATGCTCACCGCCAAACGCCCCGCCGGCGGCATCGAGCCCGACCGGTTCGACAGCGTGGTTGGCTGCCGCGCCGCCGCAAACATCGCCGCGGATACGGTACTCACGTGGGAGATGGTCCAGTGAGCCGCCGCGACGCGGGGCGCAGGCGGCGTATCGCCGTCGTGACCGGCACGCGGGCCGAATACGGCCTGCTGACGACCGTCATGCGGGCGATCAAGACCGATCCGCGCCTGTCGCTGCAACTTGTCGTTACGGGGATGCACCTGCTCCGCGACTTCGGGCACACCGTGGACCAAGTCGTACGCGACGGCTGGCGGATCGACGCCCGCGTCCCGATGCAGACCGGCTCAGATGATGCGCTCGACCAGGCGGAGGGACTCGGGCGCGGCGTCGCCGGCATCGCGCGGTTCCTCGACAAAGCCCGGACCGACATCGTCGTCGTCCTCGGCGACCGCATCGAGGCGATGGCCGGCGCGCTCGCGGCGGTGACCACCGGACGAATCCTCGCCCACATCCACGGCGGCGAGGTCGCGCCCGGCGATTTCGACGATCCCCTGCGCCACGCGATCACGAAGCTCGCGCACGTGCACTTCGCCGCGACGCGTCAGGCCGCCCGGCGAATCATCCGCCTGGGCGAAACGCACGCGCGCGTGCACGTGGTGGGGGCGGTCGGGCTCGACCGCTTGCGCGAGATACTCGAACACGGGAAGCGCCCCCCCAAGCGCCTCGGCCAAGCCCTCGTCGTTTACCACGCGCACGGCCGCCCGCCGGCAGTCGAGGCGCGCGCAATGAGCGCCGTCCTGCGTGCGGTCACGTCGCTCGGTCTGCGCCGCCTCGTCGTGTACCCGAATACGGATCGCGGGCACCGCGGCGTGATCGCGGCGATCGAGGAACATCAGCGGGCATGCACAGCGGACCAAGTGCAAGTCTGGCGGTCGCTGCCGCGGGATGATTACCTGCGCGCCATGATCGGCGTCGATGTGCTCGTCGGGAACTCGTCCAGCGGCATCATCGAGGCTCCCCTGGCCGGCACCCCCTCCGTCAACGTGGGCCCGCGACAGGCCGGCCGCGAGTCCGGCGGCACGAGCGTACTTCACGTCGACGAATCCTGCGACGCGATCCGTCGGGGCGTGCTCGCCGCGCTGCGGAAACGATCCCGGCCCGGGCGTCCGACGGTCTACGGCGACGGGCGCGCCGGCGAGCGCATCGCCCGCCTTTTGGCGTGCGTACCCCTCACGAGCGATTTCGCGCGCAAGGTTATCACGTACTAGCGTGTCGGGAGGCGGAAGAGGGGCTAGCCGAGTTGGCCCTGGGCTAGCAATCGCTTGGCCAGGCCGACCAGGTAAACCGACCCGGTGATGCAGATCAAGTCTTCGCGCGTCACGCACCGGCAGGCGATTTCGTAGGCCTCCTGGAGCGTATCGCCAACCTGCGCCATCTTCTGGCTCTTTTCCATGAAGCGGAAAAGCAGATCATGCGGGCCGGCCGAGCGCGGCACGCCCGTACCGGTAAAGATCACCTTGTCGGCGCCGAGCTGGAGTTGGTCCAGCATCCCCTCGATGTCCTTGTCGGCCGAACACCCGAAGATGACCACCATCGAGTCGTACGTCACGTTCTGCCCGATTGCCCGCATGAGGGCCGCGACGCTGGCGGCGTTATGCGCGGCGTCCACGACGGTGCGCGGGTGATCGCGGATCAGCTCGAGCCGGCCCTGCACGTGAACCTTGGCCAGACCGTCGATCGCCGACTGCTCTGGCACGCGGAACCCACACTGCCGCAGCGCGTCGACCATGCCGAGCGCCACACCGCAGTTGTGTGCCTGATGCTCCCCGAGCAACGGCACGCGCAGGTGGTCGAAGCGGCTCGTCGGCGTCGAGATGCAGACGCGCGTGTGCGGTCCGGTGATCCGCGAGCACTCGAAGCGGTAGCTGAACTCGATGTCCTCCCCCAGGATCCGCAACGGGCACCCAACCTGATCGGCCGCCTTCCGCAGCACGCGGCGAACCACCGGCACCTGCGGCGCACTGATCACGGGGATCCCCGGCTTGAAGATGCCGGCCTTCTCACTGGCAATCTTCTCCAACGTGTTGCCGAGCTGGGCGACGTGGTCGTAGCTGATGCTCGTAATGCCGCACACCTCGGGCCTGATGACGTTCGTAGAATCGAGCCGCCCGCCGAGACCGGTTTCAATGACCGCCACGTCCACTTTGTTGTGCGCGAAGTACACGAACGCCGCAGCGGTCATGATCTCGAAGAACGTCGGCTCGTCGTGTCGCAGCCGATGAACCACCGGCGCGATCCTGGCCATGAGCCGGGTGAATCCAGCCTCACTGATGAGCGTTCCGTTGATGCTGATCCGTTCACGCAGGTCGACGAAGTGCGGCGACGTGTACAGGCCTGTCCGATAACCAGCGTTCTGCAACATCGAGGCCGTCATGTAGCAGGTCGAGCCCTTGCCCTTCGTCCCGGCGACATGAACGGTGCGAATCTTCTTGTGGGGGTTGCCAAGGCCGGCGAGAATGCGCAACATTCTGGAAAGATTGAAGTTAGTGTGGTTGTAGCCCACACGGACCATCTTCTCGTAGTCGGTGCGGGTGTTGAGAAACTCAAGGGCCGCCCGATACGTGCGGATGGAGCGGACCCCGGTGCCAGTGCGAGTGCTTGCCCGGCGAACCTTGGTAACCTTGACCTTGGTTCGTTTGGCAGACGTCGGGTGCTTGATTGCTGTTCGTGTCATGGTCGCCGTCCGCGTCCTGGGGCTTTATAATAACGAGCGCACCTACGCTCGTCAACACACCCCTATGTCATATAGGGTCGTGCCGTGAGCGATGCTGTGGCGTGCAACATGTTGTGCTGTATGTACTTAAGCACTAATCCCTGTGCGTTTAGCCACCGTCCTGGCCGAGCCTCCGGCGCTCGTGCTTACGTTTTTATACGCTTCAGCCGGTGAAAGGTGCGGGAGCGCGTTGCGCCGCAATCGGCATGCAAACTGTACGAGTTGAGCTTGGAGACCGGGCATACCCGATCCACATTGGACCCGGCGCACGCATGATGTTGCAAAAGTGCATCACTTCGCAGCGGATTCCCTGGCAAGCCGTTGTCGTGGCGGACCAGACCGTCGCCGACCTGCACCTCGATCGGCTGGTCCCGTGCTTGCCCCCCAGCCCGGTCGTGCTGACGTTCCAGACGGGCGAAGCGAGCAAGTCGCTGACACGCGTGGAGCAGTTGTGCGAGCAGCTCGCGGACGCGCGCGTGGAACGCCAGGCGGTCGTCGTGGCGTTCGGGGGGGGCGTCGCTGGTGACTTGGCGGGGTTCGTCGCGGCGGTGTGGCTGCGCGGCGTGCGGTTCGTTCAGGTCCCAACCTCGCTGTTGGCGGCGGTGGACGCCGCGGTCGGCGGGAAGACGGGGGTGAATCTGCGGGCCGGCAAGAACCTGATCGGAGCGTTTCACCAGCCGCTGGCGGTGATCGTGGACACGGATTTTCTGCAAACGCTTGCGGCGCGCGACTTTGCCGCCGGCTTGGCCGAGAGCGTCAAGCACGCCGTCATCCGCGATCCGGAGTTCCTGAATTGGCACGAAGCGCACGCGGGGGAGATTGTGGGCCGCGATCCGGCCGTCATCTCGCACCTGATCGCGCGGAACTGCGAGATTAAAGCGGTGGTCGTCGCGCGGGATGAACGTGAAGCGGGGCCGCGCGCCATCCTGAACTACGGCCACACGATCGGGCACGCGCTCGAGCATCTCCTCGGCTATGAGTTGCGGCACGGCGAGTGCGTGGCGCTCGGAATGTTGGCTGAAAACGAGTTGGCGTGCGCGCGCGGCTGGCTGGGGCGGCCCGAAGCGGATCGCGTTCGCAACCTGCTCGCGCGTCTCGGGCTTCCGGTGGCTCTTGCCCAACCGGTTCAGCCCGACGACGTTTGGGCCGCTTGCCAAGTCGATAAGAAGGTGCGGGATGCGGCGGTCCACTTCGTGCTGGTCCGTTCGGTCGGCGACCCGATGCGCGTGACTGACATCTCAGCGGCAGAGGTGGCGCGGGCGCTTCAGGCGATTCAACCGCCATGAGCGCGGGCGGCGCGCGGTTGTGGCCGGTATGCGCGCCACGTAGAATCGGCCGATGATGCAGCCCCCGCCCACGGCCGCGGAACTTCCTCCAGCCACCGACGTCGCCGCCGGCCGACGCGCCTCGCCGATGCTGCGCCAGCTATGTCTGATGCTTCTAGTGGGGAGCGGAGCGTGGTTCGGGAGCGCGGGCTACCGGATGATCCGGGCCGGGGCGCCGGATTTCGAGTACTTCTACAAGTCCGGCCGCTGCCTGCTGACGCATGGGGCGCTCGATCCCGGGTACGACATCGTGGGCGGGCAGGTCGTCGAGCGCGGGACGCTCGAATGGTACTGGCCGTTCGTGCCGCGTTTCATGACCCTGTTCGCCCTGCTGCCGCAGATGACCGCCGGCTACGTCTGGCTGGGCTTGAACCTGCTGGCGATGTTCGCGACGTGGCGGCTGTTGGGGCAGCACCTTGTGGAGCAGCCGCGCGGCGACTGGCTCGTCGCATCCGCGCTGCCGGTGTTGTGCCTGGCCGCGTACTGGCTGTGGGAGTTCCGGCTAAACCAGATCAACAACTTCACGTTACTGCTGATGATGGGCAGTTTCGTCTGCTGGCAGCGCGGGCGCCCCGCAACCGCCGGCCTGTGGCTGGGGCTGGCTGTGCTGTTGAAGCTAACGCCGGGCTTGCTCGTCCTGTGGTTTGCGCTGAAGCGGCAGTTTCGGGTAGTGGCCGTCGCAGTGCTGACGGTTGTTCTCGCCGGCCCCGTGGCGGACGTGGTCGTGTTCGAGCCGAGCTTGACGGCGGACGCGTATCGCCGGTGGGTACACGACGCGGTGCTGACCGGCTCCCAGGCGGGGCTGGTTCGCGAGCAGCGCGAGATGGATTGGCGAAACCAGGGGTTGGGTGCGGTGCTGAGCCGCTGGCTGCACCCGACGAATTACAACACACACTTCGACAACGATCCGCGGGTCGACGCCAGCTACGGGCAAGAGGCGGTGCGGACGCTCAACGTCGTGTCCTGGCCGCTCGCGACAGTCGCCCGGGTTGTCGTGGCCGTGGTGCTGGTCACGCTGGTGGCGCTGATCTGGCTGGCGCGTCGGTCGGCGCGGACCCTGACGGCCGTGCAGTTGCGCAGCGAGTGGGCCTTGTTTCTGCTGGCGATGCTGTGGCTGATGCCGGTTATGAGGCGCTATCACATGATCTGGGCCACGCCGGCGGCGTACCTGCTGCTCGCCGAGGCGTACCGCTTGGGTTGGCGGGAGCGCTGGTCGAAGTTGGCACTGGCGTGCGTGGGCGTGCTGGCGGTCAGTCCGCTGACGTTGCTGTTCCGACCGTTGGAGGCCGGGGGGACGGTCCTGGCCACAGTGCCGGTGCTTGCGTTGCCATTGCTCCTGCTGCGCTGGCGGCGGGCGCCCGGGCCAGCCACCGTCGGGCAGCCGGCCGGCGGGCCCGCGCCGCCGGAGGCGGCGGGGAGCGCGGCGCCGTCGCGACCGGCGATGCACCATGTCTGAAGAGCACCGATACGAGCGTGGGCTGCGGTTGGCGCTGGTCGTCGTGCTGGTGGCGGTCGGCGTCGTGTCGTTCGACCGCGCGCGGCGCGGCGAGTTTGATTTCGAGCACTTCTACCACGACGCACGCTACGTGTGGCAGCACGGCGATCTGCCGCCGCTGGAAACGGGGAATCGCGACGAGCAGCGCCGGTTGCCGTTCTACCTGCCGGTCGTGTCGCTGCTGTTGGCCCCGCTGACGGCGGGCGGACGCGTCCCGATGGCGCTGGTGTGGGCGGCGGCCCAGGTGACGGCGCTGGGATACAGCCTGCGGGTTCTGCGCCGGTGGGCCGGTGAGACCCCACCCTTCGTCGCGCAAGGAACGGGGCACACGCGCCGGGGCCTGGTTCTTGCCCTCGCCACGGCGTTAGCGGTGCCGGCGTTGGTCGAGGCGGCGAAATTCAACCAACTCAGCTTCTTCGTTTTGGCGTTGATCCTCGGCGCGAGCCAGGCGCTCGACCGAGAGCGGCCGCGCTGGGCCGGCGTGCTACTCGGCCTCGCGGCGCTGCTCAAGCTGTTGCCAGGCGTTTTTCTGGTCTGGCTGCTCCTAAAGCGGCGGTGGTCGGCCGCAGCCGCGCTGGTCGTGACCGTCGTCGCTCTCGCTCTGCTGCCGGCGCTGGCCGCGTTCGGGTGGCAGCGGACGCTGGCGTATCACCGTCAGTGGTGGTCGTACAACTTGGCCGGCGACGCGGCCCGCGGGCTGCTCAACCCGGAGCTGCGCGAGCACTTCATCGACCACCGCAATCAGTCCATCGCGCAGGTACTGGCGCGGCTGACCTGGACGGAGCATCCGTATCGCGTCCGCTGGCAGCTCGGGCAACTAGCGCCGCAGACGTGCACGCGGGCGGCGTATGGGATCGCGGGCGGGTTGCTGATCGTGCTGGCGGGACGGACGCGGCGGCGGTGGCAAGAGCTGGAGGTGCGCGACCGTCACGCCGAGGTTGCGGCGTACGCCATCGCGATGCTGGCCTTGTCGCCACTGGTTCGGCAGTACTACCTCGTGTGGGTGCTCCCGGCGCTGGTGTTGTTCGCGCGCGAGGCACTGCTCAAAGAGCAGTGGCACGCGGGCTCGACGCGCGCGCTGCGGGCTCGGATCGGTTGGCTGGGCCTGGGCCTGTGGGTACTGGGCATGGCCGCGTGGCTGTCGGAGACGGCGCGGGCCTACGGGGCGCACCTCGTGATGCTCGTCCTGATTGGTGCGCTGATGCTGTGGACGACCGCCAGATTGCCGGCGGAAGACGCACCGGGGAACGGTGAGCCAGCCGGCGCGAGACGGCGGCCACAGGGGGCCGACGTTATGCGCGACCAGTGAGCGTGAACACCGTGATCTCGGGGCGGCAGTTGAAGCGCACGCCGTACAGCGACCCGAGGCCGCGATTCACGTACAACCGGTGACCGTCGGTTTCGAAACGGCCCGCGTCATAGTGGCGGTGCTTGATCGGCAGGATCGGCGCGCCGATCAGCGGGATCTGCACCTGTCCGCCGTGCGTGTGCCCGCACAATGCCCAGTCGTAGCGCTTGTCCTTCAGCGACGGGACGGTGTCGGGGTTATGCGTCAGGACGACGGTCGGCAGGTCGGGGTCGGCATCGGCAAAGGCTTGGTCGGGGTCACAGTAGCCGCTCCACTGGTCGTCGATCCCCACCAATTGCAGCGCCGCATCGCCGCGCATCACGACCTGGGCCCCGTTTCGCAGCACAATCAGCCCGGCCTCGAGCAGAAGCTGCTCGATCCGCGCCGCGATGGCTGGGCCGCGCGGGCGGGGGTTAGGAGCCCACACACCGAAATCGTGGTTGCCGAGGATCGCAAAGACGCCGAGCGGTGCCTGGAGGGGGCGTAAAAGCGAGACCAACGCTTGGCTCCAGCGCAGGTCGGCGGCGTGAATAAAGTCGCCGGTGACGACCATCAGCTCCGGTTCCAGGGCCCGGCAGCGCTCAACCTGGGCGCGGAGGTAGTCGAACGGCCCCGGTGACCCGAGATGCAAGTCGGAGATTTGGACCACGCGCAGCCCCTGGAGCGCGGGCGCGAGGTCCGGCAGGTCCAGGTCCAATCGCTCAACCGCCGGCCAGAACGGCTCGACATAGTGGGCGTACGCGCCGGCGCCGAGGCCAGCCACGACCCCGCCGCCGCACACGCGCACCAGGAATGCCCGGCGCGTCAGCCGGCGCGGTCCGGCCCCGGGGGCGCTCTGCTGCACCGGATTCGCCTTGTCCACGAGATTCACGGGATTCAAGCTCATTGACTTTCATGGGCCCACACGTCCGGCGGCCCGCGCCTGTCAGGGCGCACATCCTATCTTAGCGTGGTACGGACGGCGGGCGCGGCGGTGCGGCGGGGAAAGCTAGAGAGCCCGGAAAATGACGCAGGTATTATGGCCGCCAAAGCCGAAGGAGTTGTTCATCGCGATGCGGACCCGGGCGTCGCGGGCGACTTGGGGGACGTAGTCGAGATCGCACTCCGGATCGGGGGTTTCGAGGTTGAGGGTGGGCGGGAGGACGTTGTGCCGCATGGCGAGCACGCAGGCGATCGCCTCGACGCCGCCGCTGGCTCCGAGCAGATGGCCGACGGAACTCTTCGTGCTGCTGATCGGGACCTTGTAGGCCGTCGGGCCGAACACGGTCTTGACCGCCTTGGTTTCCGCGATGTCGCCGAGCGTCGTACTGGTGCCGTGGGCGTTGATGTAGCCGATGTCCTGGGGGTTGAGCCGGGCGTCGGCCAGCGCGGCCTGCATGGCGCGGGCGGCTCCGCGTCCTTCGGGCTCGGGTTGCACGATGTCGCTGGCGTCGGTGCTCGCGCCGAAGCCGATGACCTCGCCGAAGAGCGGCGCCCCGCGCCGTCGAGCGTGCTCGTATTCCTCGAAGACCAGGACGCCCGCGCCCTCGCTGAGCACAAAGCCGTCGCGGTCCTTGTCGAAGGGGCGTGAAGCCCCGGGCGGGTCGTCATTGCGCGTGCTAAGGGCCTTCATCGCCGCAAAGGCGGCGATTCCGAGCGGCGTGCAGGCCGCCTCGGCCCCCCCCGCGAGCATCAGGTCGACGTCGTTCCGTTGAATCGCGTGGTAGGCCGCGCCCATGGCGCTACCCGCAGAGGCGCACGCGGTCGAGACCGCCGCGCTGGGACCGCGCAGCCCGAGGCCGATGGCGACGTGGCCCGCGGAGGCGTTGGCCATGAGCCGGGGGATGGTGAACGCAGAGACCTTGCTCGGACCCTTGTCGAGCAAACGCTTGTGCTGTTCTTCGAGCTCGAGCAGCCCGCCGATGCCGGTGCCAAGCACGACGCCGGCCCGGGTGGAGTCGAAACTGCCGGCCGGCAGCCCGGCTTGGGCCGCGGCCTGCTTGGCCGCGACATAGCCAAAGAGCGTGAAGCGGTCCATGCGCTTGGCGGTACGGACGTCGACGAAGGGCGACGGGTCGAAGTCCAAACACTCGCCGCCGATATGCACGTCGAACGGCGAGTAGTCAAAGCGCGAGATGGTGCGGATCCCGCTGCGGCCCGCGACCAATCCGTCCCAGTAGGCGGCGACGGAGGGGCCGAGCGGAGTGACGGCACCGAGGCCGGTGATCACGACGCGACGATCGCCCACGGGGCTGCTCCAGGCGCGGGTTACTTACTCGTGGAGCTATTGAGGTGGGCGATGATGTAGTCGATGGCCATCCCGACGGTTTGGATCTTCTCGGCCTCCTCGTCGGGAATGCTCATCTCAAACTCGTCCTCAAACTCCATCACCAATTCGACCGTGTCCAGGGAATCGGCGTTGAGGTCGTTGACGAAGGAGGTGTCGCGGGTGATCTCCGCTTCGGCCACGCCCATCTGCTCGGCAACGATCTTCTTCACCTTGGCTTCGATCTCAGACACTTCAGGCACGAGAGTACCTCCTGCTGGTCCGGGAGCTTTCACGGTGAAAGCCCGCCTGTATCTACCGGGAGCAATCGGGTCGTGCAAGTTTCGACCGACAGACCGAATGCCCACATCCACTAGACCGCCGGCGTTTGCAGCTTGCCCGGGCGGTCCGCGCCGCGGTTGCCCGGTCCAGAGCCGCTCAAGGCGGGGAGATAATAAACGGGCCGCAACCGGTTGCCAAGCCGTCCCGCCGACACTCCGCGCACTTTGTCAGCGGCCGGCGCACCGCGGGCGGAAACGGCTTCCGCGGGCCGGCCCGCCCTCCCGCGGAGCACGCGGGCACGGGCACCACACGGATCTCAGGAGCAATGCTCGGCTGTGCGCCGTTTGCGGCGTGCGCCGGCGCGGACGCCGAGGACCCGCACAGGGATGGGACGCGGTGGACGGGGCTCGACCAGATCGAACAGCGTGGTCGGGACCCGTGGCGCGGCGGCGACGAACGCGTCCACGTCCTGGAAGTCCCAGCGGTGCCGCGCCACGCGCTGCCCCCGCGCGCCGATGACCGCACAGCCGTGCTGATCGACGAGGACCCGCGTGGCGAAGCGGTCGCACATGGCCTCTTTGCGGCGCGGGTTGCGCTGGGCCGTCTTGACAAGATAGTGGTACAGCTCGTGCAGGTAGACGAAGAGCGCGAGCTGATAGGGGTCCGCGAGGACGAGCCGAAAGGTCTCGCGCCACCAGTGGGTGGCGTTGCATTGCGCGCGGGCGATGTGTGTGCCGAGCTGGTACGGGAAGCGCACGTGCCGGCCGAGGTTCACGAAGATCCGGACATCGCTGTAGAAGCACGTCCCGGAGAAATCCGCCCCGCGGCTGTAGCGGACGCGCACCTTCAGCCGCTCATGCCGGTACGGGTACGTGTGCCGGATGAGCAGCCGTTGGAGCCGGTCGCCGTCCAGTTCCGTCGAGTTCTGGAAGTCCATCCTCGGTTCCGCGGTCACGCCACGCGTATGAGAACCGCAGCGCGTGGGGATTTCAATCCGCCGCGGCGCCTGCCGCGGGGCGCGCACGAAAACGCGTGAGCCCGGCGATTGGCATCGCCGGGCCCACGCGCGAGGTTGATGGGTCACACATCCGTCAGAGACGGCCGGATATGGGTCTAAGGGGCGGTCCCTGTCGCAGCAGGCGCCGCACCTGGCTTGGGAGTCCGGGCTATTCGCCCTTGTTGCCGTTCGAATCCTGTTCGAGCATCTTCCGCAGGTAGGCGTTCTCCCGGCGGGTCGCTTCGAGGTCAAAGAGCATGTACTTGATGCCCAGACGCAGGAAGTCGATGCTGTCCTGGATGGCGTTCACGCTCTTCTTGATCTGATCGTGACGGTCCTTGGTTTCCTGGGCCAACTGACGGAGGCGATCGCGCTCCCCCTCCGGCAAAGTCTCGATCACGGCCACCAGTTCGGCCAGCCGTTTCTGGAAATCAGCCTCGTTCATGCTTCCTTCCTCCTGAGGCGATCAGCGGGCCGTGGGTCAAAGCCGGGCGGTGTCGGACGTCCCGCGCGTCCGCGTCGAGCACTACATTCTACTCGCGCCGCGCGAGCGGAAGCGTCGCGCCCGCTGCGCTTTCGAGGTGTTTTCCGCCCGCGCCCGCCACGCCGACGCGCGTGCGCCGCGCAGAATCTGCGAGCTCCTGTTTTTATGAGCAACCGGGCATCCTCTCCGCGACGCGGCGCGTGCGGCGGGGCCGTTTTCGCGGGCGCTTCCGAAAAAGTGTGCCGCGCACGCAACGCCGTGCCCTTGAGCCGCGTCGGGGCTTGCGATACACAGGGGTTTTTGAGGACCCTGCGAGGTGCCGGCGATGGAGTTGCCGCAGATTCAGTATGACGTTCTGGCCAAGCTGGCAGAGACCGCCGGCTCTGTCGCGATCCCCGACCTGGCCCGGGCGCTGGGGCTCGACCAGTCGCCGGTGACCGCGGCCTGCGGCGACTTGCGGCAGGCGGGCCGCGTGTTGCTCGAAGAGTCGACGCACCCAGAGTTGCGCCCCGGTCCAGAAGCCGGCAAGCCCCTCCCGGAACGGGTGATCATCGCGGTGCTGCGCGCAGAGGGCGGACGCTGTCCCTTCGCCGACCTTCCGCGCCGCTGCGGCCTTGAACCGGTCCAGGTTACTGCCACCAAAGGCTGGCTCGAGCGCCTCGGATGGGCCCGGAAGGAAGGCAACGACCTCGTGTTGCTGCCGGCCGCAATTACCGAGCCGCCGCAGCAGCCATACGAGAAGACCTTGCGCCGCGTTGCGGAGGGCGGGCTCTCTGCCCGTTCCAAACTCGACGATCTCACGCCCGAAGAAAAGGAGGGATTCCACGCCATCAAGAACCGCCGCGGGTTTCTGGTGGTCAAGGAGCGCACGGTTCGCAAGGTGGCGATCACGGACGCCGGCCGCAAGCTCCTGGCCACCGGCGTGAAGGGCCGCGGCAAGGTTACGCAGCTTACGCCGGAATTGTTGGCCGACGGCGGCTGGCGCAACGTTGACTTGCAGCCGTATGACGTGACGCTGGCCGCCAAGAAGTTGTACCCCGGCAAGGAGCATCCGTTCCAGCGCACGCTCGACCGCGTGCGGCGGGTGTTCTTCGAGATGGGCTTCGAGGAGATCGTCAGCCCGTGGGTCGAGTCGAGCTTCTGGGATTTCGACGCCCTCTTCCAGCCGCAGGACCACCCCGCCCGCGACATGCAGGATACGTTCTACGTCGCGCGCCCGAATCGCTGCCGGCTGCCCGACGATGCGCTCGTCGAACGCGTCCGGGCGACGCACGAGAACGGCGGCGACACCGGCTCGATCGGCTGGCAGTACCGCTGGAGCCGCGACCTGGCTCAGAAACCCGTCCTGCGGACGCATACGACCGCGACCACGATGCGTGCCCTGGCCCGTCACACGCAAGGCAAACCCGGCAAGTACTTCGTCATCGGCCCGGTGTTCCGCCGCGAGACCGCGGACTTCAAGCACCTGCCGGTGTTCCACCAGGTGGACGGGATCATCGTGGACCCGCACGCGAGCCTCGCGACGCTGATCGGCACGCTGTCGGCGTTCTACGCGAAGATGGGATTCCCGAAGGTCAAGGTGAACCCGAGCTTCTTCCCGTACACCGAGCCGTCGGCCGAGGTGCTGCTGTACCTGGAGAGCCGGCAGGAGTGGGTCGAGATGGGCGGCTCGGGCGTGTTCCGCCCGGAGGTCACGTTGCCGGTCGGCGTCACCGACCGCGTCCTGGCGTGGGGGCTGGGCCTTGAGCGGCTGGCGATGTTCGTCCACAACGTCGAGTCCATCGGCGAGCTGTTCTACGCGACGATGCCGTGGCTGCGCGAGGAACCGTTGTGCCGGGCGTAGGCGATCCGGGTCGTGCGCCCGATCGAGCGACGGACTACTCCTGACTGCCCGAAATGGCAAAACCTGCGCCGGCTGCGGTAGGGGTTCACGTTGCGGCTTACGGCGGGCCGATGCGCCCTGAGTGGTTCGGTTGGGATCAGCACGGCACGCCGTCGGTGCGCCGAGTCGGCGGCGCGCACGTCTCGTGGATCTTTGGTTCGCATTGGGACTAGCTAGTCTCGCGGCTCATTTCGTCTGTTCTGACGGGGTGCGCGGGTTTCTGCGTCAACTCGGTCGGTGTGTGTCGCGCGTGCTCACATGACGCCGTCGCCATTCGGCCTGCAGAATGTGTGGTGGGTGGCGGCTACATTGACGGCCAGTGGGCTGGCGGCGCGGCATCTGACGGCTCGGATCGCACTGCCTGACGGCGGCCGCGCCGAGCGTTTGCTGGCGTTTGGGCCGCTGTTCGTAGTGCTGGTGCTTCTAAGTGTGCAACTGCCGGCCGTGGCCACGCTGCTGACGGGCCAGCCGCTGGTGCGACCGTTGCCAATTGCCCTGGCGGCTGGCAGCCTGTGGCTGGCGGTGCACCTGGGCTGCCGGAGCGGCCGACACGCAAAACCGCAAATGGAAAGCGTGCCGGGCCGCGGACTCGGCCGGCGGCTGCGAAAGCTCTGGTTCATTTGGCTGCCGATCGCGGCCCTTTTCGCGGCTTTCGCGCTGCGGACGCTCACGGGGCCGCCGCTGACGTTCGACGGGTGCTTTTACCGTCTGCCGACGGTGGTGCGCTGGTGGCGCGACGGCGCTCTCGATCTCTATCTGGGCATTTGGCAACTGGGGCTCACGGGCAATGGTGAGTTGTGGGAGCTGTTGCTGGTTTCGCTGGGCCTCGAACGGCTGATCGAGCTGGGCATGGCGCCGTTTGGACTGTTGCTCGCGCTCGTGGTGTACGCGCTGGCCCGCCGGTTGGGTGTTCCCCGGCGGGCGGCGTTGCCGGGCGCGGTCGGCGTGCTGGGCCTGCCCATCGTTGCCGGCCAGATGTTCGGTTCGATGGTCGACCTGTTCGCGACGACCTTCGTGTTAGTGAGCGCGTACTGGCTATTCCGAAAGCCGCAGACGCCGAGGACGCGCTGGGCGTGTGTCGGGCTCGCCGGACTGAGTGCGGGGATCGCCCTCGGCACCAAGCTGACGAACGCGTATTGGGTGTTCCTGTTGGCGGCGACCGGCCTGCTGGTCTGGCGTTTCGGGTGGCGGGCGCGCCGGCGCGAGCTTTGGCGTGCGGCCGCCGTGTTCTCGCTGGCAGCGGTGCTGCCGGCTGGCTTCTGGCCGCTACGGGCGGCGTGGATCACCGGTTGGCCGCTGTACCCGCTGAAACCGAGCCTGGGCGGCGTGGCGCTGGGTGCTGGTACTGCCGTGGATGATCTGCGCACCATCGCTGTCGAGAATTCCCTGGGCGCCCTGGGCTATCCGTGGTTCGAGACGAAGTCGGGCGGCTATCCCTACGGCGTGGATAACGGGCTTGGGGCCGCCTACGCTGTCTTGGTGCCCGCGGGCCTGATCTGGTACGCGTGGCGCGTGCGGCCGTGGCGCAGATCGCCGGACCGGGTCAGCAGGGCGAGCGCGGCCTTGTTGGTTCTGGGCGGGGCCTTGCTCTTGGTGACGGCGTACTACAACTGCCCGCGCTATGTGCTGCCCATATGGATCTTGGCGTACGTCCTCGCCCTGCCGGCATTGGCGCTGGCAATGCGTTATCGACGCCGGTGTGCGCTGGCCCTCGTGGCCGTAACGACCTGGTGGACGGCGGCCGCAACGGGACTGGCGCCCGCCACGATCGCGCTGGACCGCATCGCGCGGGGCGATTTCGGCCGGGCGTCGGCGTATGAGCTGCCTACGATCGTCGACGCACTCCCGCCCGGCGCCGTCGTGCTCAACCTGGCGTCGTGCAGCAATAACTACCCGCTCCTGGGGGCGAGCCTGCGGAATACCGTGCTGGAGTCCATGCCGCACGTGGATTGGGGGTTGCCCCTGCCGCTGCGCTGGCCCGCGCTGGCCCGGCATCACGTCGAATACGTCTACTGCCGCGGCCGCGGCGAGCCGCCGTTCGCGCCCGACGTGGATTTCACCACGATTTTCGACGACACGGACAGCGCCGCACGGCGCGCCACGACGGCCCCGACCCGGATCTTCCGCGTGCTCGGATCGCGGGCGTCGCACAACCTCACAGCGCGGCAGGGGCCGCAACCAAGGTAGCGTCGGCCCCCCGTGGCCGACGTAGCATACGAAAGACCTTCGCGCCACGGCGAGATTCCGGAAGTTTGTAGTACGAACGACGCCAACCGCCCCCGCGCCCCTCAACATCCGCGCAATCTGCGGAAGCCCGTGCCTCTTCGCGCCTTGGCGTCTTTGCGTGCCTTCCCCCCGCCACCCGGGCCGGAAATTCACCCGCCGCGTGCAACGCCGGTGCGCCTCCCCGACGGCCCGCCCCAGCCCGCCCTCGTCCGTCGGCACCGCCAGCAGGTGCACGTAATTGGTCATCAGGCAGTAGCCGAGAATCGTGACGCCGGCGGCCGCGCACTGGTCGCGGAGCAGCTCCAGGTACACCCGCCGGTCGTCGTCGACGAAAAAGGCGTCCTGGCGGTTGTTTCCGCCCTGCGTGACGTGGTGCGGACGCCCGGGCACGATGATACGGGCCACACGCGGCATGGCGTTACGGTACCACCGGCCCACGAACGACAGCTCCTATGCGACGAACGCGAGGTGCTAACTTAACGGCGTTCGTGCCTGTCCCGCATTATTCAAGCTTCGAGCTTGCCGTCAGCTTCCTGCACTGCCACCAGGCCACCGATTTAGGGACGGACGGGGGCCGACGCCGGCGGGATTGGCCGCAAGTAATTACGCGCTGTGAGCGAATCGATATTCCCTCCCGAACGAACGGCAGCAAACACCTCGCCTACGTATTTGCGGGACTTACGCGTGACCTCGGGCGGCACATCTCGCAGCCCCACTACGGTCTCATCGTCAAATACCACCTCTGATAAGTAAATGGACGGGGTGTTGTTCGCCAGTTCCGGTACGGCAAACGTATGCCCATTCGGGTCGCGTGCTAACAACCCGGCAGCAGACAAATCCTCTAGACTGGCAGGGATTCTACCCACATCCTGGTAGTACTTGACCGCTGCGAGGCCGCAAACACGAACCGTTTCGTTGGCCACGAATTCCCTGTAGAACTGCCGTTTGGCAAACGACGCGGCGACATAAATGGCCAACACCGCGGTAACTAGCGCGATTCCGGCATAGAGAATTGGCCTTCTAATCATTGTAGAATGAATCCTCTGGGCGAGCAGGACAGGCACCTATTTTCTGTGCCGTACGCGGACCCACACGGTTGCCGTTCGCGTTGTTCCGGTCCATCCACACCATCTTCGCATCCAACCTGCGCTGCGGCCCCACCAACCCGCGCCCGGCGAGTCCGGCTGGAGCCGCACCGCCCAGTATAACTTCTCCCCGCCGTCCCCGCCCACCGGTCCCCGGCCCCTCGGTCCCCCGGCCCTACCCTCCGAACTCATCACTCTTCACTCATAACTCGTCATTCTCCGCCAATCCCCGCCACCGGCCACGCGAAGACGCACAAAATCGCGCACCCGTCGCCAAACTCCGCCAGCCGCCAACACCATCGCCCCCGTCCCTTGCTTTTCTCCATTCCTGAGTAATACTATCAGTGCTCACGCAGTGCCAGAGCCTGCCTTGACGGCCCGCTCGGCGGTGTGGCACCCGTCGGCCTGTGGCACCGGTCTCCGACCGGTCGTCTGTAGCACAGGTCTCCGACCGGTGAACCGTGCACCCCACACCCGCTGACCCGGTTCGAGACACGTGCTCGGGCGCGTCTGCCCCGCGTAGGTTGGGTTGAGTTCTCTCAGCCCAGCGTTCGCGCTTGCGGACGGAGG
>Ga0182017_10000270_pt1 | contig 40278 bp, 38 predicted proteins | sample 712E3DmetaG_FD_120492 | JGI IMG/M metagenome (GOLD analysis project Ga0182017, IMG submission 120492) | Permafrost microbial communities from Stordalen Mire, Sweden - 712E3D metaG | ecosystem: Environmental > Terrestrial > Soil > Wetlands > Permafrost | place: Sweden: Stordalen | collected... | reverse complement strand
CAATTCAACCTCGACCTCGGGATGTTTGTCTTCGTAATAGGCGATTAATTTGTGCAATGCCTTGATATTGTCGGGATTGCGTTCGAGGATCTTTTTAAGGGTATCCTCCGCTTTGTCGTAATTCCCCGCGTTTTCATAAAAATCAACGAGCCGCAGGGCCGAAAAGTAGTTTCCGGGCTCCAAGGCTATTTCCTGTTCCAAACTCTTGATTGCATTTGCGGCGTCGCCCAATTCGCCATAAGAGGTCGCGAGATTATGGTAGGGAGTGGCGTAACGGTCAAACACGATGGCCGCCTTCTTGAACCAATCGATACTCTCCGGAAATTGACGAACGTATTGGTGCACCTCGCCGATGAGGATATAAACGTCGGCCAGATCGCGGCAATTTTCCTCGTTTTTATCCGTCATGCCTTCGAAAAAAAAGGCCAATCGTTTCAGTTCCTCGATTGCCGAGGAACAGTCGCCATTGGAACAGCTGGAGTAAATTTTATCTTCTATGAAATCGGCCGCGTCCTCGAAGGGAACGGCGTATTCCTTGACAAGACCGCACACCTCCGCGAGCGAACGCACGGCAAGATCTATTTCCGTCGTTTTTTTCCTGCTCACCGCCGGTCCTACCGTTTCTTGAACTTTTGGTTCTTTGTCAATTGATTATAGTAGAGCGCCGGCGAATGCCGGAACATGATTTCGGCCTTATTTTTAATGCATTCACCCGCATCCTCCAACGCAAAAGCCGCGGCCCCGTTATTGGAAAACAAAACCCAGTTGGAAATCAAATAACCGCCTTTCGGCAGATCCCGCACCGCGAGCCTGAATCCGCAGTCGCAGAGACCCCTTCGATCCGATGGTTTGCGAAAAACATAGCCGCTGCCGCTCAAATACGTTTCCTGCATGTTCGCGTCCAAAAGCCATCCGTAGCCGGTCGCCCCGTTATCAACGGTCATGAATCCATGATTGGGGTTCACGGGGATAAGGGAATCGATGCTCCGGTTCCCCAAAAAGGAAAACGCAATATCGTATTTGGGAACCCTGAAGGAAAATCGATCTTCCCCTTTCCTGATGACCGGCGTCATTTCGACGTATGCCTGGCTGAAGAGCGAGCGGAAATGCATGGGTAAGGTTATGTAAATGGGAACCCGCACCATGTCGGGATAACATAACTGATTTACGGCGGCGTGACTGCCTTTTATCCAAAATCCGAGATTAAGATGAAAATCCCCTCTGCGTATCAACCGTATCGGCCCGATTTTATAGCGTTTCACGAAACAAATCATATTATCTTCCGAATAGGAAATCGGCACAAGACCCCAGAGAGCGCGGAAGTAGAGTCGTATCCGTAATTCATCGGTCAGATCGATATACGCCGCGCCCGTGAAATCCCTGACTCCCGCTTTGACGAAATGGAACCTGTCGTGACCGAACGTCGCGTAGTAAAACGGCGTGGTGACCGTTTCGCTTTTTTCATCGTAGTTCACGTAGCGTGTCGCGGATAGCGGAATTGAGGGATTGTCGATAAGCAGCACATAGCGTTTTTGGGTCGCGTGTCCGACGGAAATGCATTCTCCGGCGGAATCAATCTTGACCGCTTGCCCGGTATCGGCGAATCGCTTAGAGGACGAATCGGCGACGGTATCGGCGTCCTCCCATAAAAAAACTATCTCGTCGGCGGTATCGAGCGCCCCGTTACCCCGGTTGGGTTCCTTTCCTAAAGGACAAACATACTCGTCGTCAGGCGTAACCTCGTCGATCTGAAAAGGGATTGCCGCGCCCCGGTGATCGACCAGGCGAAGATTGCTGATCGGTTTTCCTAAAAACGCCGGGACCATGGCGCCGGTTATGACGATGGGTTCAGACATGCCTGAAAGGGTCAGGCATGTAAGTAAGAAGAAAAACGGCCCGTTTACTGTTTTCATGAATCGATGAAGACCCTTATTTGATAGCTGATGAATCCACGACCGGATGTTTCCAGCCCGCGCCCCTCGCTTGGCAAAAAATACTATTTGGATTCGTCTAAAGAGCGTTTAACCGCATCCTTGCGCGATTCTCGCGTAGCGTCCTCCTTGCGCAACATATCTCCTACACTGAGCTGCTCGTTTGTTGTCAATAATACGACGCGGTTGGTTAGGGCGCGATTGAGGGGATTATGGTCCATATCGGTCAACGAAGCGCAGCGCGCGTCAAAGGGCATTCGCCCCCTCCGGACGGGCAATACATTAAAAACATCATTGAATCCGAAGGGGTTTTTAACGTCGACGACCGCCTCCCCGGCCATCGTGACCGCTTTTACCGTCCCAACGATGCGCAGCGAGGAAAATGTCTGGGAAAACCCCGTTTCCTGCAGCACATATTCATCGCCCCCGTAAAAGCCGGTAGTATAGGGACGATGATCGAGCCGGTTCAGTTCGTCGGTCCATTCCGGCAAAACGGAATAGCGATCGCGATCATTAATGCATGCGTCAAGAGCGGCGCGGTAGATTTTAACTACTGATCCTACATAATGCGCGCTTTTGTTGCGTCCTTCAATTTTAAGGGAGGAAACTCCGGTGGCGATGATGCGCGGCAAAATGGATAGTGTATTGAGGTCCTTTGAATTGAGGATGTAGGCTCTATGTTCATCGTCACGCCCGCCGAATTCCTCTTCAACGCTGAGCCACTCACCGCAATCCAGGTCCTTTTCCTGGGGAGCGATCCGATACCGAAGTCTGCAGGGTTGAGGGCAATCACCCCAATTCGGGTGCCGTTTGCCCAAATACGCGCCAAGCAGGCAGCGTCCCGACACGGACACGCACATCGCGCCATGAACGAAAACTTCCGTCTCGATGCGCGCCCTGACAATGACGTCCCTTATTTGTTCTAAGGAAAATTCCCGCGGCAGGATAACTCTGCTTACGCCGTGAGGTTTCCAAAATTGAGCGGATACGCCGTTAAACGTCCCCGTTTGGGTGCTTAAATGAAGCGGAGTGGTTTTAAAAAAACGCCGACAGAGCGTCAGCACTCCGGGATCGCTTATGATAAATGCGTCGGGCTTCGCTTTAAGGCGAGAGCACGCGCGCAGGAGTTGTTCTATCTCGTCAAGAGCCTTATCGCCGGGCATGCTGTTGAGGGCGGCGTATATTCGCCGTTTGCTTTTTTTGCAATACGCAATGCAATCCTTGAACTCCTCAATTGAAAAATTCGCGCCGCGGGCGCGCAGATTGTGCGGTCCTACGCCGACATACACGGCATCGGCGCCATGATCGCACGCGGCGCGCAGGCCCTCAAGGCTTCCAGCCGGCGCCAATAATTCAGGGGCGGTCATCAACGATTATTCGGCGCGACGCGCTTGATTGGGCTTGGGCGCGGGCGCCGGCTTTGAGACGGATTGAGCGGAATCGGGCCGGATTGTTTTTTTAGGAGCCTTCAGGATTTTCTCAATCGCCTTTTCATAGGCGTCCCTGGGCTGGAGTCCCGGGATGAAATCCACTACTGATTTATCGGAAATAAAAAACACCGCCGGGATCGATTGTATCCTGAAATACGCGGCAAGGCCGCGGTGTATATCGATATTAACCTTGACAACAAGTATTCCACCGGCATATTTCTTTTTTAAATCTTCAATGACGGGCCCAAGCATCCTGCAAGGGCCGCACCATGGCGCCCAAAAGTCGACAAGAACCGGGACCTGGGAACTTGTGATACGGTCCGCGATTATTTGGGATGAATCGAACGGCCTCTCCTGTAGAGCGGGATCTTGACCCGCGCCCTGTTGAAGCCACGGTTGACCCATGGAGAGACTAACGAAAATAACTATGAGTAGCGTTGATTTTTTCAGCATGAATTTCATCCGATAAAATTGATTTTTTCCGCTATAAAAATCTTAACACCCCTCAATCCTCCGCGGAGGATTTTAAGTGGTATTGGTGGAGTTTTCAATTATTCCGCATTAAAATATCTTTTCCCATGGTAAAAATCCCGGTAATCTTTTTTTAATCCTGGGTATCCTGATCAAAAATGCCGAATATACCCGATTTTTAATTCACGATCCCATCCATAACGTTCTCCCGAAGGCGCATCGTCCGTAGGAAGAGTAACTTTATTCTGCAGCATGTCCTTAATGTCGAATTCAATATAAAAAGAACGTGAAAAAGACCATCGAATGCCGGCGTTGAGAAAACCTCGCAGCGGATTGTCGTAGTTTGCCGATTCTCTCCCCGGGTCCCGCGCATTGAGCGCCATGTCGTATTCCATGACTACCGCAAGTTCTTCGTTGATTCCCATATCAACGCCCGCATAGCCGTTAGGCCACCGCACCGTACGGTTTTCTTCGAGAGAATAGTTTATTCCGCCGTGGAGGCCTACTTGAACCTTGGCAAAAAGGAGATAATTTTTACTTGCCGCGAGGAAAAACCCGGGCGATTTGAAAACATACCCATTATATTCCTGATCAATGCCGCTGAAACCCTGATGGTCATATCCGACGGCAAATGCCGGCCAGAAATACGTTTCTTCGAAGAACCTGTATTTAATGAGCGCGCCTATATGAGGATTGAATGTCGGCGCGTCCCGGCCTATTATCCCGTCTCCCCCGTAGCTTAAACCGATGTTGAGCCGATTAAGCAGGCCGACTGTAGCGCCGAACAGCGTACCGCACCCCGGAGTATTTAAAACGCCGTTCGGATACATTGAGCATTCGAACGCATAGACGCCGCGAGGCAAAAGCCCGGCCGTGTGACAATTAATAATCCGTTGAGGTTGGATCATTTCGTCGGCGCCGCAAAAGCCCACCGATACAAACGCGATAAAAACCGCCTCAACAAATTTACTTGTGCGCATTTTTCCCCCTTGCGATCCTCTTTTCGTTTTTTCGTTGTATCGTATCTTTCTTTTTATTATGCTCTTCATAGGTCAATGAAAAATCATGCCCGCCCGATCCGTCCCATTTCGCGACGAAATACAGTTCCTTCGATATAATGGGAACAATGGCCGACCGCAACGAACCAAGCCCCGGTGAGCAAATGGGGCCCGGCGGCAAACCCGCATAGATCCGCGTATTATAGGGCGATTGCGATTTCAGTTCGGAGACCCTGAGAGGACCGGAGAACTTTTTAAAAATATACCGTACCGTCGGGTCAGCCCCCAGCGGCATTCCCTTGTTCAACCGATTGTGAAATACCGCGGAAATGCGCGGCCGCTCAGAGGCGAGTTGCGCTTCTTTTTCAATGATGGATGCAAGGGTGACGTATTGTTGCTTATTCAATCCTTCCACGTCCTGAGAAGCATTCAAAGATGCGAAGGATTGCTCAAAATGGCCGACCATTTTTTTTATAATATCGGCGCAGCTCGGTTTTTCCGAAAACCGATACGTATCGGGAAACAAATATCCCTCTAACGATACCGCCGATTCCGACGGCGGAAAAACGGATTGAATAAAGGTTTTGTTTGTACAAAGCGCAAAGAATTCCGAAGAATCGATGCCAAGGGCCGAATGGAAAACTCCCGAAGTTTGTTCCATGGTAAGGCCTTCGGGAACGGTAACGGTAAACTCGATTGGTTGCGCTTTAAGAAGTTTTCGTGCCGCTGAAATCGCTCCCTCGTGTTCGGTTAAATCAATAAGGCCGGCCTGGATTCTTTTTTCGGTTCCGTTGATTTTCATCCAAAGTATCAAGGCATTAGTCGAGGTGATGACGTGACTTTTTTTCAATGATAACGCCATTGACCTTAGCGACGTTCCTGAAGTGACCCGGAATTCAACGGTTTTTTCCCCATGTCCCGTGGGGCCCAATAAATAATACGATGCTCCCGCGACAACGAGCAGAAGAACAAGGGGTATGGCGACTATTTTATTTCTTGTTTGCATAAAACGCAGTATCCAGAGTATACCATAAAAAATATAGCCCGCGAAGGCTAAAAGATACATTACCCCCGTTACCCACGTCCTATAGACAACGTGAAGTCCGTGAAGAAAATTCCGGTATATGCGGAAGACGTACGGCGGCAAAAATGACATCCGTTTAATGAATGGTGATTGAATGCGATTTTTATAGAACGATTATTTCCTCTTAAATTACCTTTTGCTTGAAACGCTGTAAATGAATCTCTTATAATCCCGGTCGGGAAAACCCATTCTTCTTCCCAGGCGTATACGCCGCATTGATTATTTTATCGTCTGCGACGAAAACGGGAAAGAAGATCGGGCAATCGCTCCGGGGCTTTATCGCCTTGGGGAGGAAAGTCCGGGCACCACAGGACAGGATACCATTCGTCAAGAATGGGCGGCCTTAACCGGCCGACGGACAGTGCCGCAGAGAACATACCGCCCGGCTGGTTTATCCTTTACAGGAAGAACTTCGCGGGGTGAGACGTGAAAAGGCGGGGTAAGAGCCCACCGCGCTTTTGGCGACAAAAGCGGCCGGCAAACCCTTTCCGGTGCAAGACCATATAGGAAGGAGTTTCCCCTGGATTCCAGGGGAAAGGAAACGGTCCGTTTCCCATCCTTCGGGTAGGTCGCTTAGATAAATGATTGCCTAAAACAGAACCCGGCTTACGGATCTTCTTTCCTTTTTATTGTGAATTTGAAGTGCAATTAATGAGGCTATGAAACGTAGTAACTTCGGCGGCGCGACAGCGCTCGGCGCCTTTTGAAAACCTCCTCTATGTGAAGATTCGAATGAAAAGAAAATCCCGGTTTATCATGAATGGATTACTCAACACGATAGTATGCTGTATCGCGGCGTTTGCGTCCATTGCCTTTTGCGCCGACACGGCCTCCATTTCCACTGCATCGGACTCGTCCCGTGCCGCCGGCCATGTCGATAGCGCCCAATTTGCCGGCGTTCCGACAATCGACACGATACCGGTACGTTGTCGAGCGGCCGTTCCCTCAAAAAGAATCGTTTCTCTCTCGTTCAACGGGAACCGAACGACGCATGAAAAAGTACTCCGCATGTTTTTGCGGCCCATAGGCATCGATACCGGGGAAATCTTTGATTCCGCCAAGGCCGTTTTGGCAAAAGAGAAACTCCTCTTGACGAACCTTTACTCAACAGTCGACATCATCCCCCTGGCAAAGGACGACGGAGTCCATGTCCATGTCATGCTCAAGGAAGTATTCTCTATAATCCCGGACGGCGTTGGAGGCGAGATCGTCGATCGAAAGCACGGAAAGTTAATTGACTGGTATAAGCTCCATTTAGGGCTTACGCTCAACAATTTCCGCGGCATGATGGAGACGTTTTCACTAGGCTCCACGGTATGGGAGGACCGGGCGTTGTCGCTTTCCTGGACAAAACCTTTGTATCCTTCCCCCTATTATTTCGGCGCCGGAGCCGTCGTGGCGAATGTGCAAGACCTGAATTTTCCTCAAAATCGTCTCATCACTTTGGGGAGGGTTTCCCTTGGACGCAGGCTTACCTTGCATTCGCAGGGGGGGGTCGGCTTCGCCCCTACCTATACCCGGATCGCCGCACTTGACGGAACAGAAGTTGCGGAGTTCCGGGAAATCATTTCTTCCATCAGGTGGAACGTCGACTTCCGTAATGATACTTACGACCCATTTCGAGGATGGTGTTTGACCGAGGCGCTCTCCACCAACACGCTGTATTCGGACGACGCTATAAAATACGGACAATTCCTGACCGATGCCCGTTGGTATGTACCCGGCATTTTTAAAGGGAACCGTATTGCGTTCCATGCGCAGGCCGTTTTTCGAACGAATGATGCCGGGGATTACAAGCGGCTGTATTTAGGCGGGGACGGCTCCGTACGCGGGTTTCCATCGAGTTGGCTCGGATTTATGGACACGATGAATAACTATGCGACTATTTCTTCCGAATACCGGTTTCACCTATTGACGACCCCGGAGTTCGATTTCGGTTTTCTTTCCGGCAGGTTTCAGGAGCTGAAAGGTTTGTATTATGAGATCGACGGCGCATTGATCGCCGACGCGGGACACTTGTGGCATGATTTTACACGACCGCTGAACAGACGCCAAAACGGCCAGGGAATCGGGGTCGGATTGAATATCAAAGCCCCTACCCTGCGGATCTGCGGATCCATTGACGCGGTTTGGGGTATCTACGAAGGGAAGTTGTTGCCCATGTCGCCACGTTACTATCCCTTTTGGCATTTTTTCCTGAGCACGTTTTAAAAACGCCCTCAATGAAGAAATGTTATCTTAGACACGCCGGTAAGATCGGCGCTGAAACTCCCCCGATGCGAAGTTCCTAACAGAGTCTGATTAACCGCGATAAATGTCTGAGGTCTGTTGTCGTGCGTTTTGTCACGCGCGGCGAGGCGGGCGCCGTCGCGCATGTAGATATCGGCCGCGAAACAGAACTCGCCGTTGACCGTTTGGGCTTCTTCGGGAAAAAGCGTTATCGATTCGAAGGATTCCAACGGGACCAGTTTTACGGAGCCCAGGCTTATTACTTGTAAAGTTCCGGGTCCCGACAGGCGCAGATTGCGCACCTGCGTTTCGGAACCGGAAATGTCGATGACGGTCCCCACGACATCGCATCCAACAAGAACCGACAAGAGCGAAAGAAGCAACAACGGTTTCATACCGCCGTTACCGTTACCCGATGCTCACGCATGAATTCAGCCTCGTTCTCATAGGTTTTAATGAGGCGGTTTATTCCGACCATTTCAAGCACCCGGCGCACTTGATTGTCCTGCGCGATAATATAGACCGAACCGTTGTTCTCCTGCACGTCACAGAGACAATGGATGAAAATACTGATGCCGGCGCTGTCAAGATACGTGGTCCGTTCCAGATTGAAGACAAAGTGGTGCTTTCCCGACTTGATGGCGTTGTTAATTTCCTTATCAAGCTTTTTCGTGTTCGCTTCCGTGTCGATGTTGCCGATGATATGGATCATTTTGAACGTCCCTTTGTCTTCCATCTCATATTTCATAAACCGGTCCTTTCGGTCATGAGTGATCTATTCACCCCAACTAATAATTATCCGTTAATGCGCCATTGATGTCAATATCCTATTTCATTAATCGCCCGTTCGAAAATCAGATGAACCTTGCCGAGGCTTTCCTCGATAAAAGACTCCCGCATATTCCATCCTTCGCGAATCATGCCGGCGGTGATAGACTCGATTTCGTCAAATATCGCCTTGGCACCGCGCGTGAGTCCCACCCGGACTATTCGTTCGGTATTTTCCATCATAGTCGCGACTACCAATCTTTTTCATTCGCCGCGGGCAGAACCCCCGGAAGCCTTGAAAATGCCTCCCCCAAGGCGCCGTTGATGAACGTATCGTCGGCGTCCTTCACGCCGCCGAAACCTTTCACCTCCACCCGCCAAACGGTCTCGGCGGTCTTTACGTCCCACAATTCGGTTTCCAAACACAGCCGTCTCCGCGTATTCCCGTCGAACCCCCTGATCGCGGCGGCGTACTTCAACCGGACGGCAAGCAGGTAGGCCGCGTCAACGGCTTTCCATACGGAATCGCTCGTTTGAACCTCAACCACGTTTCCCTTGAAGAGCGATCGATAAAAAAAGGAAAGAGACCGGCCGTCATGCGTTGACAAATATTTTTTCTCGAATTCCTCTCCGTCGATCAACCGCAAATCATCGCGGACTTTTTGAATCACCATGCTCTGGTTGCGAGGAGATAACGGAAATGCGGCGCTCGGTCCTTGGGCGGTAAGCGCCGGCAGTATCAGTACGGATTGCCCCGATAACGAGGACCCGGCGAAGGCGTCCCGCACGTACAGTACTTTCGCCGAATACCGCGTTTGCCGCGCCTGTGAGGGGGGCCGCGCATAGGGCGCGCAGCCGATGATACAAACGATAACCGCAAGTATGAAGAAATTGAAGGCCCTACTCATACGTAGAGTATATATTCACGACGCGCGCTTTTCCGTTGTTTTTTTTAAACGCGCGCCGAACATTCCATCCAATTTATGGTCGAACGGCGTAATGCGCAGGAACCCGCTTCCGTCGATGAAGTTTTGGGGAACGGATTCCGGCGGCGCTTCGAGAATAAAATCTGGATGCGCTGCAAGAAAGGCTTGTATCCGCAGTTCATTTTCCTCCGGCTCAAGCGAACAGGTTGAATAGACAAGGACGCCGCCCGGGGCGACCATTACCGCTGAAGCTTCCAAAAGCTTTTCCTGGAGAAGCGTCAGCCTGGCCAGATCGTCGGGTTTCTTTATCCAGCGGCCCTCGGGATGCCGGTGCAGAACGCCGGTCCCCAAACAAGGCGCGTCGAGGAGAATATGTTTGAACGTACGGGAAAAAGGCGGAGATTTGCCGTCGCATTGCAGCATCGCCACATTGGTCAACCGCATGCGCCGCACCGTGTCGACAACGAGCTTCATGCGCGAGGCGTTGATTTCACACGAATAAACCCTTCCGGTCTCCGCGGCGATTTCGCCGATCAATACGCTTTTTCCTCCCGGCGCCGCGCACACATCAAGCGCCATGTCGCCTTTATGGATATCGAGAAGCGCGACGACCCATCCGGATGAGGGTGATTGAACGGTGCAATGCCCATCGATGAACAAATCAACGGTATCGGGCTGTAGCGGCTTCGTCAAGTGATAAAAACAATGCAAATAGCCGCACGGAGCCGCCACGTAATCGCGCGATTCCGTCTCAAACTGCTGGCGCGAAAGTCCGTGGATTTTCCGCCTGAAATATATTTCCGGTTTTTCGTTGTTAAACGCGAGCAACAATTTTGTTTTGGAAAGCCCCCACCGGGACAGCCATCGCGATACCATCCAGAGCGGATGGGAATATTCGATCGATAGACGCTCTGCGATGTCTTTGACTTGATCGTAAAACGCCATGCGTTTTTTTTCTTTAATGAACGTGCGTAACACACCGTTGACCACGCCCGACAATTTATTCAACCGATAGTCCGTCCGGGCGCACTGAACGGTCTCGTTGACCGCGGCATGGTCGGGCACCCGGTCCATGAAAACGAGTTGGTACACGCCGATCTGCAGCAACCGCCGTACATGCTTGTTATCGAATAGCAAGGGATCGTCGAGGTAGTGTTCGATGGCATGGTCAATGGTCAAACGCCGCCGTATTATCCCATAGACCATTTCCAAAATAAACCGGCGGTCACGGTGATCAACCGGCGTTTTCAGCAATTGCCTATCGATGCAATTGTCCAGATCCCATGGTTTTTTATCGAAATTTTCAAGGATATGGAGGACCGCTAAACGAGAGTTCGTCACTTTTTCCCGCGCTTTCTATTGACGGTCGAATCGGGCGCCGGGCGTCAATTTTCTGCCGGTTAAAAACGCCTTGGCGCTCATGTTTTTTTTACCTTCCGGTTTCACTTCCAAAATCCGCAGCGAACCGCCGCCGCATTGGACGTTAAAACCTTCTTCGTCGACACCGGTAATGATCCCCGGTTCCCGACTACCGTCTTGACTTTCGCAAGGATCGGCCCACTCGACGCTTACCCTGCGGCCTTCTAAAAACGTATACGAACCGGGAAAAGGCTTAAAGGCCCTGATCCTGTTGAAAATAGCCCGTGAGGGCAGGCTCCAATCGATGTTCCCTTCGGCTTTTGTCAACTTCGGGGCGGCCGAGGCGACCGAAGCATCCTGTTCAATGAAAGCGGCCGAAGAGTCCCGCAAACGTGAAAGCGCCTCCACAATGCAGTCCGCGCCAAGCCGGGCAAGGCGCTCATAGACCAGCGGAGTCGTTTCCTTATCGCCAACGGACGTTTCTTTTTGAAGAATGATCTTTCCCGTATCGATTCCCCGATCGATACGAAAAATAGTGATTCCGGTTGTTTTTTCCCCCGCCGCTATGGCGCGCTGGATTGGAGCGGGTCCTCTGTACCGGGGAAGCAAGGACGCATGAATATTGATGGTTCCTAGCGGCGGCAGGGAAAAAACCTCTTCGGGTAATATCCTGAACGCTACCACAACGTAGACGTCGGCTTCAATTTTTCGCAGCGCTTCGATAAATTCCGGGTTTTTTAGTTTTTCCGGCGTTAAAATCGGGCCGAATCCATTTTTATTTGAAAATTGAACAATAGGAGAATCCGTCGCCGTAAGACCGCGGCCGCTTTCTTTTTGGGGCGTACTCACGATACCCGTGATAGCGTGCCCGTTTTCACGAAGCTTTTCCAAGGCGGGAATGCCGAATTGGGCGCTTCCCATAAAAACGATGTTCATGGTTGATCCGCGTTATGGAAAAGTCATGGTCTAAAAGCTTAAAATACATTAAACCAGTTTATGATTCCCGTACTGCCGCTTAAAATCGCCGTTCGTAAAAAAACAGACTTTCGATGCGTCTTATGAGGGCTTCTATTGCAAAACCGCCTTACCATAATGTAATTTAGCTAAGTATTTATAATGAAGTATTAAAATCAGGAGCACAACCACTATGGCATCCGAAACTTTTTCGCCGATTGAAGAAGTAGAAATTTTTTGCCGTTTCTGTCAAAAAACCCTGCCCGCGCAATTGGATCGAAGTATCGCGGGTAATGGAAGAACCGTCGATAAAGACGGAACATTCGAATATAGTTGCTCGAAATGCGGTAAAACATTCTGTTATTCCGGAAATGATTTGACGGAGAAAAAAGAACCCGCGGATGAAAAGTTCCAACCTCGCGATTATGTGCCGAAAAACCATTATTTCATCGGTGAAACGATAGTTCATAAAAAATTCAAGGAAAACGGACTGGTTGTCGGTAAAGACCGCGGAACTCCAACGAGGATTTTAGTCAGATTTGAAAAATCAGGCCTAAAAAAACTAGTTGAAGATATTTGATGCTGCAATGGCGTTTCGAACCGTGATTTTCAGGCTACCGTTGTGCGCCATTGGCTTTGTTGTTGTTTCATCGAGTTATTCGGCGCCGGCGTTGAATCAAAGCCTTCCTCTACTCCCTTCCGACAGTGTAAGAAAAACGATTTCCGGCGTTAACGTCCGTTACTCCGACGAAAACATCGTCGATACGGGGAGCGGTTCATCAGCGGCAATCGTAAAACCGCGACGCGGCGCCGATTTCCTCCCCAAAAAACAGGATTCTTTAGCGACTTCGACCCAAGGACTACCTAACGCTCCCCTTGCATCCTTGCGGCGCAATCAATCAGGCAAACCCATGACGGAGCTTGATTCCGTCAATAAGGCCATTTTCTATACGCTCGGCGGTTATCACCGGCTCATGGGAATCTATGGACTGCTCAGCGGCGCCCTTACGATTATCGCCGGGGCCGTGCTTATTGACAAAAAAGATGCCGCGCCCTTCGCCATGTCATTTATTGCCCTGGGTGGAATCTCCATGGGTTTAGGGTTATGGGAGGTCAACGTGGGCGTAAAATTCGCCCGTTTTAAGGCGCCTGAAAGATGAAGAAAACGTTTTTTTATGATACGCATGCGGCGCTCGGCGCGAAAATAGGGGCGTTCGGCGGTTATGCCATGCCTATTCAGTACGAAGGCATCATCAAGGAGCATTTTTCCACGCGGCGCGGCGCTTCTCTTTTTGATACATGTCATATGGGCGAATTCATGATAGAGGGAACCACGGCCTGCGCGGATTTGGACGCGATTCTTTCATGCAATGTTTCGGAATTGAAAATAGGCCGATGCAAATACGGTTTCCTCTGCAATCCGGCGGGAGGCGTTCTCGACGACCAGCTCATTTACCGGCTTTCCGATACATCCTTTTTCATGGTCGTCAATGCCTCAACGAAGGATGCTGATTTTGCCTGGCTGCTTCAGCATTGTTCCCCGTCCACTACGGCAAGGAATTGTTCAGAAGAAACGGCCAAAATAGACATTCAAGGCCCATTATGCGTAAAAATCGTTCAAAAACTTATTGACGAACCGATCACGTACATGCTGTATTATTCCTTTATGCGCGCTACCTATAAAGGCGCTAACGTACTGATAAGCCGGACCGGGTATACGGGAGAAATCGGATTTGAACTCTACCTCGACGCCTCGCGCGCGAAGAGTTTTTGGGATGAGAGCATGGAGCTTGGCGCGAAACCGGCGGGGCTTGGAGCGCGGGACACCCTGCGGCTGGAAATGGGTTTCCCCCTCTATGGTCACGAGCTTGACGAGCGCCGCAATGCTGCTGAATCAGGTTTTTCCCGGGCCATCTCCCCAATGAAAAAATTCATCGGTTCCGAAGCCGTGCGTGATCCGGCCAATGTCCGCCGAATACTCTCGGGCATTTCCCTGTTCGATCGACGGGCAGCCCGCCAAGGCGACGTCATTGTCGACGCTCGGGGTAACGTCATCGGTGCGGTCACCAGCGGCAGCTATGCTCCATCCCTTGGCCACGCGATTGCCATGGGGTATGTTGATCGGGAAGCTCGGACCGCCGTCGCTTCCGTGATGATTCGCAACGAACGGTATGAACTACCCGGAGAAATCACGGAAATGCCTTTTTATAAAAACGCCACCGCCAGAAAACAATTGACTGATTTTATATAAAACCTCCGGATAAGGAGCTACATTATGACGCCGATCGACAGAAAATTCACCAAAACGCATGAATGGGTAAAACGTGAGGCAACGACGGCCGTCGTCGGCCTAACCGGCTACGCGCAGGAATCGCTCGGCGATATTACCTTCATTGAGCTTCCGCCCGTCGGGAAAAAGGTGGTAAAAGGCAAGGGGTGTTGCGTTATCGAATCGGTAAAGGCCGCCAGCGACATCTACGCGCCGGTTTCCGGAGAAATCGCTGCGGTCAATAAAGCATTGGAAGATCGGCCTGAAATCATCAATACCGATCCGTATGAACAAGCGTGGATCTATAAAATTAAGGATTTCACCGAGGCCGATCTTGACGGCCTCATGGACGCCGCCGCGTATGACGCCTTCGTGGAATCCCAGCAATGAGTTACATTTCCAATACGCGGGAACAACAACGCGCGATGCTGCAAACGTGCGGCGCGGCTTCCATGGAACAATTATTCGGCGACATCCCCTCTCACCTGCGTCCCCGGTCGTTTTCAATCCCCGAAGGAAAATCCGAACTTGAAGTGTATCAATTGCTCCAAAGCTACGCCCGCAGAAACTATTCGCATCTAGTGAATTTTTTAGGCGGCGGATTCTACGACCACTTCATTCCGGCCGCAATCGACGCTATAGCCGGACGCGGCGAATTCTATACCGCCTATACTCCCTATCAGCCCGAAATTTCGCAGGGAACGTTACAGGCGATGTACGAATACCAGACCGACATTTGCCGCTTGACATCCATGGAAATCGCCAATGCCTCCCTGTACGACGGAGGCACCGCGCTCTATGAAGCGTGCCAGATGGCGATTCACGCAACGAACCGCCCGAAGGTGATCGTTGATGGCGGCGTAAACCCAATTTACCGGAAAATGCTGTATTCTTACACCGCGAACCTTTCCATTGATTTTCATGAAATCCCCGTGTCGCACGGTCAAAGCGACCGGCGAAAACTCTTCTCCGCCTTGGACCAATCGACGGCGGCGGTTATAGTCCAGAACCCGAATTTTTTCGGGGTAATCGATAATCATTCGGACATCGTTGAAAAGTGTCATGAAACCGGCATCTTAGTCATCCAATCGGTGTACCCTATCGCCCTCGCGCTTCTCAACGCTCCCGGCGAAATCGGCGTGGACATCGCGACCGGGGAAGGCCAGTCCTTGGGCTTGCCGCTTTCGTTTGGAGGGCCCTACCTCGGCTTCATGGCAACCTCGAAAAAACTTGTCCGTAAAATGCCCGGGCGCATTGCGGGAAGAACGCTTGACACGAAAGGACGGGAAGGTTTCGTCCTTACCCTGCAGGCCCGCGAACAGCATATTCGCAGGGAAAAGGCGACTTCAAATATATGCTCGAATGAAGCTCTTTGCGCATTACGCGCTCACGCGTACCTCAGCTTGATGGGAAAGGAAGGGCTGATGGAAACGGCGCTTTTGTGTCTTAACAAAGCGCATTATGCGAAGGAACGTTTAAAAGCGGTGCCCGGACTCAAAGTCATGGAATCCTCTCCCACCTTTAATGAATTCACCGTTCGGCTCCCTGCGGATGCTGCGGAGGTTGCCGGAAAAATGATCGAAGCTGGGTTCGCTCCCGGCTTTCCCTTAGGCAGGTATTACCCTGATATGGATAATTATTTATTGATCGCGGTAACTGAAAAACGTTCCAAATATGAAATCGGCGCTTTTGCCGAAACATTGGAACATGTTCTTCATTCGGCCTCTTCACCGATGCACTCTTATTCCTTTTAAAGCGATGCTCACATGACAATTATTTTTAAAAAATCAGTCAAGGGTAGAAGGGGCGTTACTCTTCCGGCCAACGACGTTCCGGTTTCCGCGGAAATACCGAAGCAATACTTGAGGAAGAGCGAGCCGGACCTCTGTGAACTTTCGGAATTGGACGTAGTCAGGCACTTTACGGAGTTATCGAGAAAAAATTTCAACGTGGACGCCAATTTCTATCCCCTCGGCTCGTGTACCATGAAATATAACCCAAAGGTCTGCGAAAAAATCGCGAGCCTGGAAGGTTTCGCGAACCTTCACCCGCTTTTGCCGCAACTGCGCCGCGGTGGAATGCTGACGCAAGGCGCATTAGCGGTCATCTATGAACTCGAACGTCTCCTCTGCGAAATCACGGGAATGGACGCCTTTACCCTTCAACCTATGGCGGGCGCCCATGGGGAATTGACCGGAATGATGCTCATCGCCGCCTATCATAGAAGCAAGGGAAACGTCAAAAAGGAAGTCATCATCCCCGATGAAGCCCACGGCACGAATCCTTCCAGCGCAGCGATCGCGGGATATGAAGTGCGCCCGGCGCCAACGGATCCCAAAACCGGCATGATCGACATTTCGATTCTCGACGCGATGGTCGGCCCTCAAACCGCGGCCATTATGCTGACCAATCCGAACACGTTGGGGATTTTCAACTCGAACATCGATAAAATCGCCTCGATCGCCCATGCGCGCGACGCGCTGCTTTACTACGACGGCGCCAACCTGAACGCGATTTTAGGGAAATTCCGGCCCGGCGACGCGCACTTCGACGTCATGCATGTCAATTTGCATAAAACATTCGCCACGCCCCATGGCGGCGGAGGTCCGGGTTCGGGCCCCGTGGGCGTCAAGAAACACCTCGAGGAATTTCTCCCTGTTTCCAGAGTTGTCAAGCGTTCGGACAACACCTATTCGTTGAATTACGCGTATCCTAAATCCATAGGGTACATAGCGCCTTTTTATGGGAATTTTTCGGTTTGCCTGAAGGCATACGCGTATATTCTCATGCTGGGAGCCAAGGGACTCGAGGCGGTGAGCGACAACGCGGTGTTGAACGCGAATTATATCATGCATTCCCTTAAAGACCATTTTCATGTCCCCTATGCTCGCACGTGCATGCATGAATGCGTTCTATCGGCAAAAAAGCAGGCTGAGTACGGAGTCAGCGCGTTGGATATCGCAAAATCGCTCATTGATGCCGGATTTCACCCTCCCACGATCTACTTTCCGTTGATTGTAAAAGAAGCTCTCATGATCGAACCAACCGAAACGGAAAGCAAGGAGACCATGGATGGTTTTATTTCAGCGATGAAAACTATTGCGGATAAAGCGGCCATTTCACCCGATGAATTGCACAATGCGCCCTTATCGACTCCGGTGGGCAGACTAGATGAGGTGATGGCTGCCAGAAATATGGATTGTTCCTATAGTGCGTAATCCTTTTTTATTTTAATAAACTTTTGTTGTTTTTATAGCGACTAATAATAATAGTGTAGGCAAAATTAAAAAAAAACGGTATATTATTCTTAGTAGTGACTTGCTTTTTATTGATAAATAAATTATTATTTAACTCGTACAACTAAGGAAGGTTCGTCATACATTCGAGAAAGACGGGTTTACCTTCCTAATTCAAGGAAAAGGAGAAAGTTATGCGATTAAAAATCGTAGCGTTTTTAGGGCTTGTGGCCTTAGTCGGCATGGTTGCCGCGAAAGACAGTGAAAAATTCGTCCAGCCTACTAAAGACGAAGTAGGGATTTATAAAAATGAAATTCGTGAAGTTTATGAAAAACCCATGGCAACCGTCGGCCAAAGCGATCGTTTAACGGTTATTGGAAAAGGGAAACAGACGTGGAAAGTCAAAACGCCTTCGGGTGAGGTCGGGTGGGTTGAACAACGTCTTGTCGCCATCGTCGGTAAAAGCAAAACCTTCGTATTCGACGATGCTGAAGTTATCGGATATCTCGATAACCCCACTCCGGTGTACATTATCGATGCCGACAACCCGAATTCCGACCCTATTAAACTCGACCGTTCATTCGCCGACGCTCTAAGGGAAAATGTTGATAGAGAAACGGTTGAAAGGCAAGTTAAGTAGTTAAAGGCTTTTAATAAAATTTAAAAAAAAGAGTGGAACGAAAGTTTCACTCTTTTTTTATTTAAAATTCAACCGTTCCTTCTTCTTCATCAATAAACGCCAGATCTTATTGACTATCTCTTTACCGTCGAACGGTTTGACGATAAAATCATCCGCGCCAGATGTAAAGCATTTTTGGATTTCATCGTTCTGCGTGCCCGCGGAAAAGAACGCGATCGGTATATTTTTAGTATCCTCCTGGCTGCGTAATATTTTACAAATCCGGTATCCGTCGATGCCGGGAAGATAGGAATCCAACAGAATGATGGAAGGCTTGGTATTAAAAGCAAGGAGGAGGCCTACTTCTCCCGTGTCCGCTACTAGCACGTCAAAAACGTTTTCAAGGACCATGCGCGCTATTTCAACGGCTTCACGGTCGCTGTCGATAAAGAGTATGGTAGGCTTTTTATCGACATTTTCCAGCCCCGCGGAATATTTCGCCGTGTCGCCATCGTCGGTTTTTATGAGAATTCCCTTGGTTTCATCATCGTCCCAGTCGATTTTCGCTTCGATCGGAATAACGATGTGAAATTCGCTCCCGGGAAATTTCGCGTCGGGGTTCGGCCCCTCGCTTTCAACCCAAATTCTTCCCCCATGCCGCTCGACGATCCCCTTAACAATAGATAATCCGAGGCCGGTGCCCCCTCCCATGAATTTTGAAAAATCGGAACTATGGCGGTTCGTATTGCCGACTTCGTAAAAAGGATCGAAAATCTTTTTTTGTTCCGATTTATCTATTCCGATCCCGAAATCCTTAATGACGATATGGAATTGTTCCCGGTCGGTTTTTGAAAGCTTGACGTGAACCGAGGAATTATCGGGAGAATATTTAAGGGCATTGCTGAAGAGATTGGTGAATACCTGCTGTAAACGCATTTTATCGCCGAAAAACTTGGGAAGACCGTCGTCGAACATGCACTCAAACCGTATATTGCGATTCTCGGCAAAATGCGACAATTCGTCGATGCATTCCCTGATCACTTCCCCTAAATCAAGTTTTTCCGGCCTGAGCCTGAGCTTCTTTTGTTCAATCCTCGTAACATCCAAAATATTATTAACAACCCGATGCAACCTGTCGGCGGCCCGGTTGATGCTCTCGATCATCCGGTAAATGCCCGGGTCGAGCTTATCCCTCATGGTGTCGATGATGATGTCGGAATACCCTTTTATAGAGGTAAGAGGCGTTTTCAACTCATGCGAGGCGATGCTGAGAAAATTGGATTTAAGATCGCTGATGCGTTTGAGTTCCTCGTTCCACCGGATTAATTCCGAGTTCATTTTCGCCATTTCGCGGTTCTTTTTCTCTATTTCCTCAGCGGTCACGATTTCTTTTGTCGCGTCCCGAAACACCCACACCAAAACGTCGGGAAGCAGCGTAATATTGGAGATACGAAAAACATTCATGACGCACATGATATCATCGCCGCCGCCGCACCTCATGGCGGTCTTTTCATCGCAGGACCCCCGTGAAACCGCCAATTCGTACAATTCCTTCCATCCTTTTCCGCCGGTATCCGAAAAGCAATTGCTGAAATTCGTACCCTGCAGCTGGTCTCGTTCATACTGCAACACCTGTTGGGCGCACGAGTTCGAATAATTTATTTTTCCATCCATGTCCGTCACCACGATGCTCACGGGCGTAAGCTCCACGATGCGCGTCATCAGGACCATGTCTTCCTGAACGTTTTTTTCGTTTTTTCCCTTAAAAAACATAATGGGGTATGAGGTTCCTCTTGCTAAAATTTGACTTCCGGAGCTTTTTGAGCCGCTTTATCCGCGTTAAAAAAGGATTTCGGTTCCAATTTCATGTTCCGTGCGATAAATTGTTCAAAAAGCCCCCTGATCGCGGCATTATATGCCATGACTTCGTCATTATAGCGTTTCCGTTCAACCGCGATCCGGTTTTCCGTGCCCTCCAATTGCGCTTGTAAATCAAGGAAATTCTGATTGGCCTTAAGATTAGGATAATTTTCCGACACGACCAACAGCCGCCCCAGGGCGGAAGTCAGTTCGCCATTCGTCTTGATTTTATCGTTGATGGTTTGCGCGGAGCCGACCATCGCGCGCGCCTGGGTAACCTCGTTGAGCACTTTATCCTCGTGCTGGGCGTATCCCTTGACCGTATTGACCAGATTGGGAATCAGGTCGAACCTGCGCTGCAATTGGTTCTCCACCTGCGCCCATGCCGATTTTGTTTTCTCATCCATGGCAACGAACCGATCGTATGTTTTTTTATACCAACTTCCCGCCATAAGCGCGGCGACAATGACGCAGCCCACGACAATCAATACTATGGTTTTTGTTTTCATGCGCATCCCTTTCCTTGCTTCTATTCGTTTTTGTCAATTTTTACTATAATAAGATCGATAATTTTCGCGTAGCCGTCGAACAATGCGGTCCATTCGTTCTTTGTTTTCGATTGCTTGGAGAGATGCGCTACTTCGGAAAGCGCGGATGCCCCTAAATTATAAATGTCCTCGACGGCCATGATTACGTCGCCGCGGAGTTTGGGAACCGCTTTATTGGAAAGCGCCACGATCGCCTTAAAAAGCGGGAGGAGTTTTTTCGTCGACGCCGAGAGCAGCCCGCGAAGCCGGGCCGGATTTCCGCCGCATCCGATAAATTCCTTTCGCAGGTGGATCGCAATACCCCGTAATTCGCGTTCGCATTGCAGCCGTAAATGTTCGCGTTTGATGTCAAGGTGCGCGAAAAGGTCTTCTCCATGGAGAATCCTGTAATTTGTTTGCATGTCGAGAAATTCGATGGGATAGGAATCCAGCGCCGACGTAATAAAGTCCTTTGTCATGAAAAACGGAATCGATACCCTCCGATTGCTCCATTTTTTTACCGTCCGCATGCATTTTTCAATGGTTGGGAAGGAATCATCCTTTAAAACGATAACCATATTGATGTCGGATATTCCCGGCCGGTATTCATGGGTAACGGCGCTTCCATACATCACGACGCTCAGCAAATCATCGCCATAAAGCTTGAAATAATCCGCGACAAACGCATCGACGATATCATTGGGATTTTTAATGGTTTTCATACTACTTTCTTTTTTCTAGAACCGTCCGCTTGCCCCGCCGCCGCCGCTCATGCCTCCGCCGAAGCCGCCAAAACCCCCGTTTCCGCCGCCGAACCCCGAAGAACGGTATCCTCCTCGACCTCCGGAAGTCAAAAAGGATAACAGCAGCAGCATGAGAACCGACCTGCCGCCGCGCGTACCGACTAAAAATAATAAAAGGAGCGCGCCGATGATGATGGTCAGGGCATTGGGTTTGTACCGCCGAAACCCGGGAACATCGACGGCGCCCGCGGACGCCGAATACCCCGAGACTTCGCTTATGTCAACTGAATGCGCCCTGGCCGCGAGTTCCGCGCAGGCGGCAACCGCGGCGCCGAGCCCCCGGTCCCATTGCCCCTTGGAGAGAAATGGCGTCGCAATGTCCCTGATGATGCGTTTTGATTGCACATCGGTCAAGTATCCTTCCGCGCCGTACCCCGTTTCAATGCGCAGTTCCCGCTCTTTCAGAGCCAACAGAATCAGTATTCCTTCATCCTTGCCTTTCGCTCCGATTCCCCACTTGGAAAAAAGCCTGTTTGCCGCTCCATCAATATCTTCTCCATCGAGCGATTGGACGGTCACCAGCGCCAGGGCCGCTCCGGTCTTCCTGAAAAGAGACCCGGAAAGAAGTTCCAAGGAATCCTTAACGCCCCGTGAAAGTATTCCCGCGAAATCGTTGATCGCGCCCGTGGGCTTTTGGTCCGGCAATCCGGCATATATGCATAGGCTGAAAATAAGAAGCGCAAGCCCTGCATGCCGGCGCGGCCGAAGCATCATACCGTATTCCATCCTGTAAATTATTTATCGGACTTATGTATTTCCATTGAGCCGATCGATTTCAAGCCTGATTTTTTCCGCTTCGCCGTAATTCTCTCTATGCACCTCGGAAATTTTTTTCGCGTACAATTCCAGGAGCTTGAAATATTTCGTCGTTAATTCGGCTTGGTGGGCGATGATGGAGACGATGGCCTCCACGTCGTCGGTGAATTGATAGCCCCGCATGAACATTTTAAATTGTTTTTCCGCGGCGGAAAACACTTTCGGGTCTTTGCGGCAGTAAAGCATGTTGGGTATGAATTCCTTCATAATTTTATCCTCAACATTCACGCCGCGCGTGTTAAAAGTCGCCTCCTGAGGAGTGGCCGTCTTTTCAATTTGCGAGATCAGATGTTCGATCTCGTTTCTCACTTTATCGATTTCCTGTTCGCGGAATCGCGCTTGGTAAAGAATAGGAAAGGAATTGACGCTCAGAATGGCGTTGCCGATGTTTTTAAAGGTTCCGGTAAAAAAAACGTCGCCTTCCTGACCAAGAATCTCCGTTTCCGAACGAAAGGGAACGATTTTGGCCGGCGTGGGAATAAATTCCTCCAACTCGTCGAAATTGTCGATTTTCTCACGAAGTTTCTGGGGGTCCAACGCGGATTCCAATCCTCCGAGCTTATCTAAAAAATCCTCCAACCCCTCTTCCAGGGAAATATTCATTTCCGATTTGAGAAAGTCACGAAGGTTGTTTTGTTCCTTATAGTTGCCTTGGGCCACTAAAAAATTATTATACGCCATTGAGGCGATAGGATGTTTCATGGCCAGAAGATCCGACGGATCTATGTCGAGAACCGCGTACACCGTCAGGCGTCCGTCAAGATAGCCGGGGGCGCCTTTTTTTTGTTCTATTTTCAACAACACCGTGTAAACTCCCCGTTTCGCGCGCGATCACGAATGTTGTTCGCCCGCCGTGCGGGTCGCCCGTACGCCGCGGAACATGACGAACACCGCGATCATCAACAGCAGATACCATGTATTGGGAATATGCGATCCCGACGCCGCGATCAAATTATTGCCGATAAAAATAGGCGATACCGCGAAACATGCTTTTTTAAAATAGCATCCGACTTTTTCCCGTTTTTCTATCCTAAAAATATATGCCGCGAACGTTAGGAATATAATACTCACGCAGAGAGCGCCCGCAGTAATAATTCCCGTTTGGATAAAAAAATTAATAAACATGTTGAGCCTATTTTTTCTCAGCAGTTTATCCATGCCCGTCCGTGTAAATGCGATGGTGTCGGGCCCTGGAAATAATTTTGAGTAGGCTATTTTCATTGATGTCGACTGTTTGGTTTTAAGCGCGAAAAAACGGTCGGAAACTATAAGCTGGGCAATGGAATGTTTTTCAAGCGCGCCCAGCGAAGTATCCACCACGATAAAGGAATCCGGAAGCACGTCAAAAACGCCGGGCATGCAAAACAACATATTCAACATCTTTACGGAATATGCTTTTTCAGGCGCGAAAGGCGTAGACCTTCCGGGGTCAAGTAAGCCGTTTTTAAGCGACATTCCCGGAAAAACCTCCGGAACAATCGCGGGAAGGCCCCGCTGATCGTCGAACGCGTAATACGTATATGCCGCGCCGCTTATGAGAGCGGTCAACAGGCACATTTGCAGTACGAACTTCAACGCGGTCACTGGAGAAAAATACCGGACATTACGATAAAAATCGGCGGATAGGATGCTTTTATGGACCGTAGCGAAAAAATTAAATTTCTGCGGTAAAGGATCTATCAACGGAGAATCGTTTTTTAAATTGCTCATAATTAAAATATAATCTCCCGGAAACACTTAGTTGCCGGGAGATTGTGTGCGCGCTTTATTTCGTGTATCTAGTTCAACAGTTTCCCGACCACAGGCGCGGAAATCTTTTCGTATTCCGGCAAGGTTCCCACCAAAGGCCTGGCGTAATTCTTGAAGGCCTCGGTTACCGTGGCGTTCTGTTCGTCGATGAACTCGTCGGGCATGGACTTGGAGTCCCTGGCCACCGTTTCAAGCGGCGTGAGGAAATATTCCACCGAGTAATCGCCGGTCCGGCGAATGGCAACGCTTCCATCGACATCAGCCCAAACGGAAAACTGTACGGCTTTCTCGCCCACCTCGCGGGCCTCCGCAGCGTCCACGCTGGAAACGACCCCTAAAAAGCTCCGCTGCAAATAACCGAACGTGTCGCAACGGACCCGTTTGATCTTCAGTTTTTGCTTGATTTGTTCGGACAATGCATCGCCCAGGGCGCCGGTTCCGGAAAGCTGCACATTGCCATGCGCGTCTTTTTCGGCATTCTTGGTAAGCGAGGCGACAATGGCCATGCCGTTCTTATCCGTGATGCCTTCCGACACCGCTACCACGCAACGGCCGTACTTTTTATATATTCCATCGACTTGTCCGATGAATCTGTCCGTATCGAATGATTTTTCAGGAACGTAAATCAGGTGCGGGCCGTCGTCGGGATACTTTTTCGCGAAAATACTAGCCGCGGTCAGGAATCCCGCGTGACGTCCCATGATCACGGCGATATAGACGCCCGGCAAAGCGCGGTTGTCGAGGTTAATCCCTGCAAAAGCATGACTGACGAATTTTCCGGCGCTTCCAAAACCTGGGCAGTGATCAGTGACCTTAAGGTCATTGTCAACGGTTTTGGGAATGTGAATAACGCGCAGTTCATATCCGCCCTTTTTCGCGTTTTCGTTGACGATTCTACACGTGTCGGCTGAGTCGTTGCCGCCGATGTAATAAAAATAGCGAACATCGTGCGCCTTAAGCACTTTAAAAATCTTTTTGCAATATTCCTCATCCGGTTTATCGCGGGTCGAAAGGATGGCCGAAGAAGGAGTGCGGCCGACGACTTCCAGATTGTGCGTTGTGGCTTGTGTAAGATCCAGAAAATCTTCATTGACGATACCTTTAACGCCATTGATGGCGCCGTAGATATTTTCAATGCAAGCGTATTTGCGAGCCTGCAAAACCGCGCCCACCAAACTTTGATTGATTACCGCCGTCGGTCCGCCGCCCTGGGCAATAACGGCCTTTCCTGTCAGTTTAGCCACGATAAAAACTCCCGGTTAAGTTAACGTGTTCGTTATAGTGTTCATTTAACCCCGCGTTTTTGCGAGGGGATTAAAAATAGAAGATTGAGGGGGGAAAAACAAGGGGCAGCTGGGAATTTTTTAAATATCTAATAGAATTTAGCTATTAATCCTTTTTAACAATCATGCCCAAGGCAAAAGCTGTATAACACCCAATAATACTGTTCTCCAAGATCGAAACAACTCGATAATAAGTTGTTTCGATTATAGGCGGAAGAACCGTTTTTCCAAGAAAACGTCTTTGAATTCTGTCGAGATTACGCATATGATAACGTCCAAAAGCGCGAACATAGGAAAATCCGGCCTTAGTAAGCACTTTTTTCAAGCTTTCCCTGGAAAACTGGGTTTCCCAACCGGCAAACCATTTCCCCATTAAAATGAGCATTGTTTTTTTTAAGGTATATAAGGAATATGTCTGTGGAACGTCAACAAGTAATATCCCGTTTTTTTTCAAAGTCCGATGCTGTTCGGATAAAAGTTTGACCGGTTCCCGAAAATGTTCTAAAAACCCTTGATGGAAACAAATATCGAAGGATTCGTCCCTGAAAGGAAGCGCAAAAGCGTCCGCCTTGACGCAAAAAAGCGATACGCTGTTCACAGCCGCGTTTTTCTTAATTAATTGTACCGCATTCTGAGAATAGTCGATACAGGTGACTAACGCGCCCATCTGAGCCAATTTGATGGAGGTCGAACCGCTGCCCGCACCTATTTCCAAAATCATTTTACCGGTAAGGGATATTTTTTCAAGTTCATCGGTTATCTTGTTTAAATATTCCAAGTTCCCCGCGCTCCAAAACTTGTCCCAATGCTCCGTCGTACTTTCACGTTTTTTCATTACAAACCCTTTTCCTTGTCGCCGGTATGGTTAAAAAAGTAGCCGGCTATTAAATATAAATTACATTCCATTTCAGTTTTTCATTCTTTTTAAATCCAATAGTTTAATCGTTAAATTCGTGAGGCCCAGCATATAGTTCCCCAATTTTAATTGAAATAAATAATATGTATTTTTTTAGGGTACTATTTCCATGGTTAATAACTGATATTTTTCAATTTATCGTTCCCCAATAGACTACGTTATTTTTTATGTTCTATTGACTCTTTTACAAGAATGTAGTACATTATTTACAGATACATAAAGTTACGACATGACATTGTTACATTTTTTAAAAAAGGAGAAACATACGGAACCTCACGCGCCCGATGTTTTTACTTACACGGATTACCGGTTGTTTATCAAAGATTACTTTTCCTACATGAAATCAAACAAACCGTTCTTTTCGTATCAATATATCGCCGAAAAAGCCGGGTTTAAAGCAAAATCATTCATCTACAAAGTGATAAAAGGCGAAAAGTCGCTTTCGCAAAACAGCGTATTCCGTGTAGCACAGGCGTTTAATCTTACACGCAAGGAAGTCGATTTTTTCGAAGCGCTCGTTCATTTCAATGAGTCCTCAACAGCAAAAGAAAAAGAGTACTATTTCGAACGAATGCAACAAACCTCATCTTGCACTGAAGGCAGTAAATTACTCCAAGACCAATTTAATTATTTATCCAAATGGTTTAATCCCGTCATTCGTGAAATTGTGACGGTTTTACCATTCGGTAATGATTATAAAAAGCTCGCAATGGCTACCCGGCCGCCTATTACGGCAAAACAGGCAAAAGATGCCGTCCGGCTGCTTGAAAAACTGGGGATGATCCGTAAGTGCAAACATTCCGGGCTCTATGAACAAACAAACGTCTATCTCACGACGCGCGACAATGTCTTGCCGGTTGCGGTTAATAAATTCCAACGGGAAACCTTGGCCCTTGCGCAAAAAGCCCTGGAAACTCCTGATAAAAAAGACATGGATTTTTCAACACTCACCGTAGGAATTTCCTCAAAAGGATTTGAATTGCTTAAAAGTGAACTCAAGGTTTTCAGGAATCGGATCAGTAAAATAGTCATGCAAGATACGCCGGTTAATTCCGTCCATCAGCTCAATTTTCAAGTATTTCCGGTGTCAAATTTTCAAAACCCTGATATTAAGGATTAACACCATGAAATGGCCCTTAAATAAAATTATTCATTGCCTTGCCATGACGATTTATATCGCCTGTCTTTTTATGTCGTGTTCAACCCCCATTAGTTCAGGAGGTTCAACCGAAACGACCAGCGCCAATATCATCGGAACAATTCGAAATGAAAACGGCGCCCCCCTAAAGGGAGCCATGGTGAGGATCGTTCCAGCATCCTACAACCCTTTCAATAAGTCAGGCGGCGCGGGAATTGATTCGTTTGTTACAAAAGATAATGGAGTGTATTATTTCAAATTGCAGACCTCGGGCTTTTTCAATCTTATTGCGCAAAGCAATACTATCTGTTCTTATACTGATTCCATTTATGTCGATAAAAACAATAAAACCTACGTTCCCGACGATACGCTGCGAGCTCCAGGATCGCTCTCCGGCACGGTAAAATTAAACCCTGGAGAGGACAATAGGCAAATTTTTATCTTGATTTTAGGTACAAATACATTTGCGCAACCCAAGGACTCATCAGGAGATTTTTCATTTCCTTCCTTAGCTCAAGGCGGTTATAATCTACGAATTTTGACGTCCTTCAAAGACTACGCGGTTTTTGATACTTCAATAGTAATCGAATCCGGCAAAAACACTACAATCCCCGAATTAATCCAACTAAAATTTGATGGTGTCCCAGCCATTGAGCAGGTCACGTCCTTGTATGATGTAAAGTTGATGCAGGTCACCCTTTCCTGGCCGGCTTGCGATACGTCGAAAATTTCTTCGTATTACGTATTTCGCAATTCGGACGTTTCCAAAACGCCCTTGTCTATAATAAAAAAGACGGATACTGTGTTTATTGACGATGTAATGATACTGAATGCGGATTCTTCGAAATTCACAACCGTTGTTGATATTGATACGTTACGTTATACCGTTGCGGCATTGGGTAAAAACCTTACCCTTGGAAAAGTTGCTATTGCTCCAGAGATTTTACGACGAAGCATTTTAACCCCAATCGATACAATATCCTACCCTACCACGGCTAACCAGTTTGGTCGTAATTTTGCATTTGATAATGCGAACAATATTTATATCGCTGGAATTGGATCGGTAATTAAACTTGATCAAACCGGAAAAGAACTGGCCAACTATACCGATACGCTCGATTCAATCAGTGCGACCATGCAGAATACCGGACTTAACGCATCCGATGTTAATGGTGATGTATATGTTTTTGATACGAATACATTCCAAACTCGACTCACGCGATTAACGTCGGATTTAAAGTTTATTTCAAAATTTATTGCCACGGATACTGACAATTCACATAGAAATGCCAGTGTCGCATTAAGCAATAATGGCATGCTTTGTCAATTTGGTGGTTTGAATACCAATACGACTTCGCTTTTTGATTCAACCTTATCCATTGTACGCACGGTAACCATATCTGAATTGATTACTTCAGCCCAAATTCGAAATGACACGATTTTCACCCTCAGCTTCGCGGGTTTTAAGGCCTACGATATGAATTTTAACGAACTGGAAAGCTGGAGTGTCATTGATGAAATAACGAAATATTATGCCATAAATTCCAAGCCTGACATTCGTACTTTTAAATTAAGTCAAAGTGGAATATATGCCTTTGCCGAATGTTTTTACCCAACTGTTTATTTTTTCGATTCCAATAAAAATTTTTTAGGAAGATACGCATTACGTGGCAGTATAGCGGGGTTTGACGGAACTGATCGACTTTATTGCGATAATGGGAACGGCTCACTGTTCAGATTTAAAATTAATTACTAAGTGTCGAAATTTCAACCCGGGTTATATAACAACCATTAACAAAATGTAAGGAGTAACTTATGAAACGATACATTATTGCAGTATCATGCGCTTTTCTATTGTTGTCAAATTGTTCGAAGGAACCAACTTCCGTAAACAGCGCCAATACCGAAAATGGCGCCGCCGCAATCCATCTTGTCGCCGCCATAGGAAGCGCTTTTGATACCCTAGCGCGGTCCGCGACCGCGCAGGTCACCGCGCCGGGTATGGATACTATACGCCAAACTTTGGCTGTCAGTTCCAGATCGGTGAGCGGTACTATTAACGGCATTCCCGCCGGACACGGTCGAACATTCGAAGTGTTTGTTTTCGATGCAGTTCACACAATATGCTATTATGGAAAATCCATTGCCGATGTTCAGGCAGGCGCGACGATCAATGTTCACATGACGCTATTCCGATGGGACAGGGGTAATGCGGTCATCGATGGAAGCATCGTGGATTCATTACCAACGCCTAATTGTTTTAAACTGGATTCCATGCCATTCGGCCCGGATTCCATACGTATCCGGAAAATTTGCAATGGTGATACCCTAATAGACATCATCAAAGCCGGCCTTCGCACCCCCTATGTCTTCATCACGTCGCCGAATGGGCAAATTTATCGTCCTGGAGATACAGTTGTGATTAGCGCCTCGGTTTGGGATTCAAACAACACAACCGTCCGAGTCGTAAACTTTTATATAGATAGTATTTTTATAGGAAACGATTCAATAACGCCTTATTCAATCACTACGCAATTAGGCGCTGGAGTTTATGAAATTCGTGCGGTGGCAATAGACAATAAAGGAGCCATGGGGATGGATTCGAGACAAATTTCAATACAGTATCCAAATATTCCACCCACGGTGACCATCACCTCGCCCCCGAATAATGCAACCTTTCGCGCAAATAGTTCCATGATTATCACCGCGAACGCCCATGATAGCGATGGTACGGTAAAAAGCGTACAATTTTATCGAGAAAATACGGTACTACGAGACACAACGTTGCTGGGAGAAGACTCCTTGCCGCCATACTCTTTAAAAATGTCTAATATTCTCGCGGGAACATATCGGATCCTTGCTAAGGTATTCGATAACAGGGGTGCTATTGGATTTTCAAAGGAAATAAATTTTACCGTTCAATGACTTTTTTCGGTTACCCTTTCATAAGAATTCCGTATTTATTCGTCTATATTTAAAGGCCGTACGGTCAAAAAACGTACGGCCTATTTTTAATGTTCGGGGATCCAATAAAACATACTATAAAATTTAGTACAATACACTATTGACATATTGCTTAAAGTAGTGTATGTTCTATTATATATGAAGACTCAATTGCCGGACATTTTTCAATACATTGATTTTAAAAAATATCTTGTGGATTACTATTCGGCCAGGAAAACCATGGACCGAGGTTTTACACATGCTTATATTTGCCATCGATTGGGACAATTTAAATCAAACAGTTGTTTTACTAATGTCCTACGAGGCAGAATGCATCTCACCCCGACCTTTATCGACCGATTCATCAACATGCTTGAATTGAAAACGGACGAAGCGAAATTCTTTAGAGCATTGGTCAATTACAACCAAACGAAAAGCCCCCAGGAAAAGGAATTCTTTTTCGATCAACTTGTCCGGCTTAACCGGACGCCGCATAAGGTGATCGATATAAACGCCTATGCATACTATAAGGAATGGTATCACAGCGTCGTGCGAGCGGCTTTGGACATTATCGATTTTAAGGACGATTATAAGACTTTAGCGTCCATATTGTATCCGCCAATCACCTTGAAGGAGGCGCGAAATTCCATTGCATTGCTTAAGAATCTCGATCTCATTATCCAAGATAAAAATGGATTTTGGAGGCCCAATGAAAAAGTACTCATCACCGGCGATTTGATCAAAGACGCGGTGGTTAAGCAATTCCAGATTAAATGCCTCGACCATGCAAAAAATGTTTTAGCGAATGACGCTATAACCATGAATCGTAATATTACGATGACAATCAGCCTTTCTGAAAAAGCCCATGAAAGAATATCGGATCGTATCAAGCAATTTAAATCCGAGATACGATCGATTATTCATAAGGATGAATTTCCCGCGCAAAACGTTTACCATATTAACTTGAATTTTTTTCCCATGTCCGTAAAAAGGTAGCCATGACGAAAACATTAATCATGCTGTTTATAATCCTGGTTCTCGCATGTGTGAAAAACCCGGACAGAGTGTCCGGTACGATAAGCGAAACGGACACCGGTTGCGTTATTGAAGGTTGGGTCAAATATTCCGATAATAAAAACGTTCTTAACGCCGAGGTGATTCTACATCTTCAGCGATCGGTTATTTCCATAAATGCCAAGACGCATTCACCATCCGCTCCATCGGAAAAAACAGATAGCCTTGGTTTTTTTAAATTTGATTCAGTAAGTAAAGGCAAATATCTCATTGAAATTCATGATAACAACTCTCAGGGTGCAATAGTTCCAATTTCGGTCGAGCCATTAGATACATTGATTAAAATAAAGGCGTACGTAACGCAATTAGGTTGCATTATAGGGAAGATCGATACGACAAACATTCATGTAAAAATCAATACCATACTATATATGCCCGAGATCAATAAAATCGTACACTTCGATTCAACGGGTTTTTTCATCATATCCGAGCTTCCCGAATGGCGATATCAAATACGTATCGCGGTAAATGATACGATTATTTCCTTGCCCTCGGACAGCATTCTTGTTTCCGTCACGGCGGGAGATACCGCCCGTATCGATAATTTTAGTTCACGCAAAGGTTCGGTTCTTATGAACGGCGAAATTATTGAAAATCCAAATACCTTTTAGAAAGGGGTTTCGTATGCTTAAAAATATGGCAAAATACCTCGTTGTCGTTTTTCTTTTCGGATCATTGGCGCTGTGGAGCTGTAAAATGCCGCAACAGGTAAAGGAGAACGGAACAACGGGACAAGGGATTGCAATGTTAAAAATCATGACTACCGCGAATTCTCCCTTTAAAAAGATCGCTCGTACGGCCGTGCTGCTTATTTCCGCCTCCGATATGATTGATATGACTAAAACCCTTACCATAACGGACACTTCCGTCGAAGGCGTTATAACGGGAATCCCGGCGGGTAAAAATCGTCTTTTCCAAGTCAATGTGTATGATTCCTCGGAAACCATGCAATATCGGGGTTCGGCAACCGCGGACGTGATCGCGGATAGCATGGTCAGCGTTACAATAAAAATCTTCAGGATTGGCGGCGGCGCGATAATAAACGGTACGGTTGTTGATGACACAATCATGGGTTTAATAGCCTATTATCCCTTCAATGGAAACGCGAACGACGAAAGCGGCAACGGTTTTAACGCAACAGTCAACGGACCCGTTTTAACCACCGATAGATTCGGTAACCCCAATAAAGCATATTTCTTTAACGGAAAAGGCGGAATGGTCGCCACGATAAACTCTTTATTCTCGGTACCAAAATTCACTATTGCAGCTTGGTTCAAGAGCAACGGCATTGCCGCAAGTGGAGTTCCCCGTATCGTTTCGATTACTCGGCCCGGTGAGTGCAATGGATATTACGAGTTGCTGTATGCTAATGGGTATTGGATTGGTTCACCCAATGATTATTCGAAAAAGCTTATTTGCTATCTCGACGATCCTTCAAGTGGCTATGATTATAATTTGTATTTTTCAAAGAGCGCGCCAGATACCATTTCCTGGCATCTTGGGGTAATCACTTTTGATAGCGGAAATTTAAAATTTTATATTGATGGCGTCAATGATACCATTATAAGCGATTTACCGCCCATCACGCAATTCGTCGGCTCGGCGATTCTTCAAATTGGTTATTGTGACGCGGGAGGCAATTTCAACGGCAAACTTGATGATATTAGGATTTATAATCGCGCGCTTAGCGATGCAGAAATTCAAAATATCTTTTCTTTAGCGAACTGATTTTATAGGCGATTCTGAGTAAATAGAGCAGCCAACAGACATTCGTTGGCTGCTCAACAAACCTACTTTTACATTGACTTAATACAATATAAATCCTTATTTGATGCATTATCGTTGTGAATAATCAACTCCTTTCAAAATGTCCCTGCATTTACGAATCCTTTGTTGTGCCGGATAAACTTACAAATTGTTTCGCTAAAAGGATGAATCTCCTTATTGTCGATGATTCGGAGATGGTTATCACATACTTGGAAGGTTTTTTTTCAACGCCTTTTATCAATGTTTCGACCGCAACCACCGTTGACAGCGCTTTTAAACTTATCTCCACTCCTTCCCAACAATGGCATTGTTGGATTATCGATATGAATTTAGGGAATCGTCTCAATGAAGGACTCGACATCATTGAACAAAATAAAAGCTTTCCGTTTTCCATCATTTTCTCCGGCATTGGCTCTATGGAGACGGCAGCCCAAGCAATGGAATTAGGCGCTGCGGAGATCATCGATAAAACACATGACGCGATTAATAAACTGATTCTTAAAACCTGTAGACTCATGCCTATAAGCATGCTTTGTAAGGGCAGGCTTCAAAAAAATAGAAGTGTATTTTTCCTTCTCAAGGAAAACATTATTAAAGACTGCCATGAATGGGCTTACGCCGCGAATTTATCGCTCAGGCAACTTCAGAATATCTGCACATTATATACCGGAATGTCTCCGTCATATGTTTTACCAATGTACTATGGCATGCAGCAATTGCTTGTTTCAAGTTTTAAGCAATTCAAACACCCATCCGAATATTTTGAGAATGAGTCTTTTTTTTACGCCTGCCTTGATTTTATAGATCAAAACCTCCCCTACTATCAAACCTATTATCATATTTGCCTATAGTTAACCCATCCTGGCGTCAACGAAATCGATTTCGTTGTTACTCTTGTAGCAATGATCGATTTTATAATTACAGCATGAATATTAGTCGATATCACAAAGGCACGAATGTTATGGATATCCATCTGCATTATTACTACCGACGACGTGCAGTATACTTTCTACCTTGACATTAGTGGAGGAAGTGAAATGTTGCGAACTGCGCGTGGACGAAAATCACTTTTCCAAGAAGGAAAGGAGGGGTATATGCCATTACATTATTAACTTGACACATTGGTTTTATCAACCAGCAATTTAAGATCACTGCATGAACTTTCTCTATGATGCATGTGATTATCTCATCATTAACCATTACTGGAAGGAGTTTTCTATGTTTAATAAATTGATATCGATTGTGTTGGCCATGTCATCAGTTGGTTTGCTTATCGGTTGTTCAAACGATATCGTATCCGTAACAGGTCAAACACCGGTTTCGGCGGCATGGGTTGGTACAAATGGAGCAACCGATGTCGGATGCGGCGGCGGCAATGTTTTCGCAGTTAGCAAGGATCTCGTAGGCGGAGGATATAAATGCTATAAATGGAATTCTCCTTCATGGACTCTTTTTGATGGAGGACTTTTACGAATCGATGCTGATCAAAATGGACATGCATGGGGTGTAAATCAATACAATTACCTATATGAACGAACCAGTAACAACACATGGATATGGCATTCCGAAGTAAATGCGCTTGATGTCGCTATTGGAGATAATGGTACAAGATGGATTATAAGTGATGAGGCAGCAGACGGCGGTTATTGTGTGAAAAAATGGAATGGAACAACGTGGGCAAAGCCATCAATCGGAGGCGCCGGAATACGAATAGCCGTCGATCCAGCTGGTAATCCATGGGTAGTGAATAATTACAGCAACCTTTTAACAATAGTAAGCGGACAATGGTACCAATACGATGTCAACGGTGCGGCTAATAATGCAACCGATGTCGGAGTCGGTAGTGATGGAACTGTATGGATTATAAGTCATGAAACCGTTAATGGCGGATACAATATCTACAAAAAGGTGGGCAGTACATTTTCGAATGCACATGGGGGAGCCATTGCGATTAGTGTAAACTGGACAACTCCATGGGTTGTAAATAATGGTGGATATATTTTTGAGCTGGTAAATGGTTCTTGGATATCCAGATAATCATGGTCGATTTAACCAATTAATTGGCAATGTATTGTCCCGAAGGAAATTTATTGCTCACTTCCTTCGGGACAATTTTTATGCGCTTTTCCTGATTAAAATTTATTAGCAACAAAATATTATTGTTGAGTATGTTTATATCATTTCCCTTGGTGGCCCACTCCTTGAAATTTCGTCCTATAATAAATCGCTCATATTAAACATTTTTTTTCATCAGCTATACTCGTCATTTTTCATGATTTTACACCCCCTCTTTTCTGTCAGAAAACGGTATTTTTTTTAACCCATTAACCGTGGTCCGATTTCGCCGTATATTCTTTATAAAGAATGTACAACCTAAATTTTTCGAATATAAATCTTTGTTTTCTTCCTTTTTTTAAAAAGGAGCCTCTATGTTCCACAAAACCTTCCTCGCGCTGATTACGGTTTTCTTTACCTCGGTTATGGCGCTTAACATCACAATATCCACCAATCTGCCTTATTCATCCGGAGAAGTTTCCCTTGCTCCTTTTACGGACACCATAACGTTTTCAAATGGTATCAAGATTCTTCCTCTGCAATTTATTGCGGCGAAAAATGTTCCGGAGTATATAATCCGCTACTGCGCCATAACCTTTCAAGGACCTTCGGGAAAATTCGTTTATAAATACAACACGGCAATATCATTGATTAAAGGGGTTATGCCGTCATATTTAACGCTATTAAAAGGGATGGCCTATTTTTATCATGCGATGGGAAATATTGACACGAATTGGAGTTCCGCGAACATGATCCCCTTACAAACATTCCCTTCCGACTCCATCTTTAAACGGGAACCGGATTCGACTATAATGGGATATAACGGTAAGATACTTTTTTATTACCACAAAGATAATGATCAAGACATAGGTGGTTGCATTGAAACCACACAGTTTATCGAACATAATTCGATTGTCTATTTTATTCCCGAAATAACGGGAAAATCCGCTATGAAAATTCAGGTGGATTCCTTCGAATTGGACACATCCTCAGGCCTGCTTCCTTCGCTCGACTATTGCAAACAGGCCATAGTCGCGCACATCGATATCCGCTGGGCCGTTGATTCGTTAGGCAATGGGCATTTCAAACCTTCGACCGGGTTAAAGACCCCTCCGAAAAACGACGGTTATCGAACGCTTAAGGAACATAAAAAAGCTATATTCCTTGGTTCAACTTCCACTCATAAGGCTATTCGTAGTAGCGGTTTTAACGTTATCGGCAGGGAATTGAAAACAAACAATAGTGGTTTCCCCGCCGGGATGTTTATTAGATACGGTTATTAGTAAGTAAAGATAAACGGCAAATTGGTCCACCTATGGGGAAAAAGTGCTTATCTTTTAGGCTTTAAGGAGCTTTGCGTAGGTATTCAGAACTGAGGAAACGAATGTCTATGCATCAACGAATCGGGCATTTTACTATTTGCTGTAACCCTTTCTCTCCTCGCATTTGAATAAACAGGACACCGCTTGAAAGCCGGGCTGAATTGCTTTTGTCAAATAACACCGTGTTTTCCCCTTGCGCAAGACGCAGGTCGCGGCCGAGGCACAGCGCCTGGCCCGATGCGTCGAGAAAATCGAGATGGACGTTCATGGCAAGCGGAGAGGTAATCGTGAGGACGCGGCCGCTTAGCCGCGCGTTAATCGCGATCCGCGCGCCCGCGTTTTTTAAAGCGAGGCTTTGATCATTGCGCGCCCCGGTGACCTCGCCGTCGCCCGCCAGCTCGTTGAGATACACTTCCAGGTTCGTATATCCGTCCGTGCTCAGGTTCGTGCCGTTGCGGTCCGCGGCGCTGTTCGCGTTAAGACCATGCGCTTTTTCCCATGCGTCGGGCATGCCGTCCTGATCCGCATCGGCGAGGGGGGTTCCTCCCTTGACCGCGCCGACGCCGCCCACGACGGATTCATCGGCGATGTTCGTTCCAGTTTTACCCAATGACTTTAATTGCGTGATGAGGCGGTTGTCCATGGTGAGCCGATGCAGCGAAGAGCCGGCTTTGCTCATGACCGTGGTGTACGCGTCCGCGGCGGTCTCAACCGTGACCGGCACGGGCGAGGTCAAATACGGCGACGTCCGGACCGTCGCACCGGCAGATGAAAAATCGGCGGTGGTAACCGGGATTCCGTTGAGTACGCCGTCCTTATTCATATCCACGTAATTGCCGCTGCTGTACGCGTTGTCCGTGGCGGTCCAATCGGAAAGAAAATCGGCGCTTGAACTCGGACCCGCGATGAAATAATTATTGATGACGTCCTGATAATTGACGGCTGCGGAATGACCGCCTATGATGCCGCAGCAACCCCAATTGTAAACTACATTGTTGATATACTGCAAAAAGCATTTCATCTTGGGGTTGCGGCTCTTCTGGTCGATCCATAAATTGTGGTGCACGGTCCAGTTTCTCGTGCCGTCGGTAATGGCCCCGAACCGCTGCGGGTCGATGCCTTCCCCTATAATACAGTATTGCAATGTTATTAAAGAATCCTGGGTTACATGCATACAATCCCACCGGCCCCATCCGATGGTGCAGTGATCGTAAATGACGTTTTTAGAGCCGTCCCAGGTAACGGCGCATTTATCCTGATCCATATTGGCCAGACTCCCTAGTATAGAGAGATATCTGACGATAATATCGTGGCCATTCGTGATGATTCCGAAACCATAGATGACAATCCCGTCACCCGGGGCGGTTTGTCCGGCAAGGGTGACATTATCGGCCACGTTTATGCGGGTTTTAATGTTAATCACGCCCCCCACGTCGAAAACAACCGTGCGATTGGATTGACTGCATGCATCGGCTAACGACCCGGCGCCGGTTTCGCTCAGCGTGGTTACATGAACCACCGTCCCTCCCCGACCGCCGGTCGCATTAGCCCCGAACCCTTGTGCCGTAGGAAATGCAAGCAGCTTAGCGGACGCGTTATGAGCCATTATGACGAAAAGAATGCATTGAAAAAACACGGCGGTTTTTGAAAACATTGGGGCCTCCGGAAAAAACATTATATCGATACTCAAAACAAATCGGCAAAATATACTATTCGCACTCTATCGCCAGGGAATGTGAGTATCAACGATAATATAAGGATTTAAATGATAAAATGCAATCCGACAGGGGTAGTAGGATAAATTATCGTATACACATTGAGTACATGGTGTGTTGTTTATTGCGTCGGTTTAACTGAGCGGACGGCCTTCGGGAAAGAGGATGATGAGCCTATTGGAATAGCGGGAAACAATAGCAAGAGAAGCCCGAGCATCGGCACCAAATACCGTATAATGGAAAGCACCATGATCGACATTCCCCAAAAATAGAATAAAAAGACCGCTCCGACCACTACTATAAAGCGTGCTTGCGGCCTGCTACGCCAGAAAACGGTTCCGGCAATCACCAGCATTGTCATGAAAATAAGTTGATAGAGCAGGATTATTTTTTCAAACCTGTTGGAGTTGGTCCCATACCAGGACCTGGCGGCTTTAATTAAAAAAAGTTTAATAACGGTAGCCGGGTGATGCCGGAATTCGGCGCTTATTATGGAGAAGAGCCGTCGCGTGGTCGTTGCTTCAGGGGGATACTTCGCGAGCAACGTCTTCATGAATTGTTCAACATCCCGAGGTACGGGCGTTCCTTGCCGGTATCCGGCCGGGTTCCATACTGCGAAAGTCAAGCCATCGTATATGCTGAAAGAATCGCGGCCTTTGCAGAGCATAACCACTTCATGCGTTTTATGGTAAACCCAGGCTTCCCACGGTAAAACCGCGATGATGTTTCCGATAATTACGCACGCCGCGAAAACAATCCTTTTACCGAAACGGCGCTCGCGCCAAAAGAGCATCGTCAAGGCTATGAGCACGCCCACGCCGATGGCGATCGGACGAATGAGCATGGATGCGCCGAACAACGCGCCGCAGGCGAAAAATAATCGTTTTGCATGGTCCGAAGACCGCCATCCCTTTAGAAAACAGAGTATACCGGCGTAGAAAACGACCATGAAGGGAATTTCACTGGCTTGCTTCATACCGGCCCAATAGACAAAGGGGTAAAAGCACCACGCGACCGACGCGAGCAAAGCGCGCGCGGGATCCCAGAAAATTTTCGCCATCATAAAAATCAACAAGGCGCATAGCGATAGACATAATGGTATTAAAACCATATCGCTGCAATGTAATGGTTTTACCATGGCAAGCGTCGCGGCAAGAATAAGCGGGTAGCCGGGCGGATATTCGAGAGCTATTCGCCCGTCAAACGAGATGCCCTTGCCGTGTAAAATATTCTGAGCCACCGGAAGATAAAATTGCGTGTAGTCGGTTTCATCGTTGTTGAGCAGGGAACTTGGCGCCAAGCGCCAGAATAAACAGGTAATAATGATCGGAAGGATAAGGACGATTGCAGGGTAATAGTGAGTAGGAAGCTTTTTGAAAAGTCTGGAAAATTGCATAACGCTATCGCATCCTGTACTCTGCCGACCCTGATTTAGTTCCCGCCGGGTAGTATGTTTTTGAGAAACGGATAAAAATAGATAATCTAACACAATATTGTCAAATTTAATTAACCGGTCGCTTCCTCCACCCTCGGAAATTGAACCTTCTCACAGCAGAGTATCGGAGAATACGCCCATTCGGCTATTCACTATAAAAAAAGCTCTCCGCGAGCCATGGACCTTTAGGACTACGCGGAGAGCAATATATTGGAATTAATACCGGAAATATACGCTTCACCTATCAGCGAATAACATTAACCCCTTTAACGATAGTGTTTCCCTTGGCCTGATAAAGGTAAAGGCCGTTAGGCAACTTGCCACCCGCGGAACATCGCACGCCATTAACGGTGAAAATAGCGGCGGATCTTGTATCAACTGCGGACAATAAACCATTCCATGCCGGCGCGTCAGCGTGTTGCCGAAGGTTAGGTCCGTCAATTAAAATACCGGTGGCTTTCATGATATACGCTCGCACGAAGGTAGCGTCTCCATTAAGAACGTTATCGGCCCAGGGACCGGTTTTGCTCGCGCTCTTCGTGAATGCGGCGGCGCCGCCTATGTCTTCAGCTTCAACCCCCCAGTTTGTGGAGCCGATTT
>Ga0182017_10000269_pt1 | contig 40313 bp, 32 predicted proteins | sample 712E3DmetaG_FD_120492 | JGI IMG/M metagenome (GOLD analysis project Ga0182017, IMG submission 120492) | Permafrost microbial communities from Stordalen Mire, Sweden - 712E3D metaG | ecosystem: Environmental > Terrestrial > Soil > Wetlands > Permafrost | place: Sweden: Stordalen | collected... | reverse complement strand
GCAATGAGGAATTCTCATCAATCAGCCGCTTATATCTGCGCAAAATGATTTCTTCCATTGAGGCAAAATCATCGGGTCCGTTCACTGTTTTAATGTTAAAATGCCTATACTCCGATTTTAAGGGACGTGCATTTTTAAAAACAACACAAGCTGCAACTGGATTTGTACCCTGAATGTTAGAATTATCAAAACATTCTATATGAACAGGAAGCTCAGATAAATGCAAATCTTTTTTGACTTGTTCCATTATCCTGTTAAATCGAGATTCGGGATTAGCTTTTTCCATACGATGCTTAAGTTCCATCAGGTAATATTTAGCGTTTCGCTCGGATAATTCTAGTAATTTCTTTTTATCGCCTATTTTTGGAACCGTGATGGAAACATCAGGAATATCCAGATTAATCGGAAAAGGCAGCAAAATCTCTTTTGCATCACTATGGAAACGCTCACGGATATCTGCAATAGCAAGTGATAAAAGCTCTTCCTTTTCTTCATCGAGGCGTTTTACCAACTCTAGCGTATGCGCTTGGATTATAGCCCCATTCATAACTTTAATAAAATTAACAATCGCTACATCTTCCTCCTCAACCATCGAGAAAACGTCGACATTATTTATCAATGGATTAACGATAGTCGATTTACTCTGAAATTTTTCGAGGATATCAATTTTCTGACGGACAATCTCTGCTTCCTCAAATTTAAATTCGTCAGCATACCTTTTCATTAAATTTTTTAAATATGCACTAACCTGGGTAATGTTTCCACGAAGAATATCCTTTATCTGCGATATGGACAAATTGTAATCTTCTTCGATTTGATTACCGATACAAGGAGCTTTGCAGTTTCCCATGTGATATTCAAGACAAGCTTTAAATTTGCCTGAATTTATGTTATGCTCAGTTAATAATAAAGTACAAGTTCGCAAAGGGAAAAGTTGCCGGACAAACTCAAGCAAAGTCCGAACCATAACTACAGATGTATAAGGCCCAAAATATACCGATCCGTCTTTAATTATATTTCTTGTTGAAAAAACACGAGGAAATTGTTCATTTTTAACACAAATCCAGGGGAATGTTTTATCGTCTTTCAATAACACATTATAACGGGGCTGGTACTTTTTTATTAAATTATTTTCGAGTAAAAGTGCATCTGATTCAGTATCGACAATGATATAGCGAATGTCGGAAATCTTATTTACCATAATCCAAATCTTGCCATTATCGCTGTGATCCTTTTGAAAATATGATGATACACGTTTTTTCAGATTTTTAGCCTTACCTACATAAATTATCTGTTCCTGTGCGTTAAAAAATTGATATACTCCAGGAGTCCCAGGTAGTGATTGAATAATGGTATTGATATATTCTTGTCGATTTTGAGAAGTCATAATAATAAATTATTCCTACATGAAAAAACGAAAACTTCAATACAAAGGTAAGTAAAGCGCTGAAATTTTTATTGGCCTGAAATACCATGCGAATAAACTCAGATTTTACCCAACTAAATCAGATAGTTCGGTTTTTCGATTTGAATCGGAACAAGCTATTCTTCGCCTCCTACGGATTAATTTGGGATAAACCTATAATTTTCATAAAAGAAATAAATAAAGTAGCTAATTGAAAATCTCTTCAGTGCATAACTAAAACATTTACTGCTATTTCAAGTATATTTTTGATAGTTTTAATTGAAATGTTCCACGTGGAACATTTTTATAAAATATTTTGAATGAAAAGAGCCCACTTTTCCCAAAATATCAAATCATGATTTTTTAAAATTTCCTATTTCTTTCAAAGATTAATAAGTTTTCACGAATGAGTTCCACGTGGAACATTAACGACCGAGGTATACGAGAAGGACATTTATATCTGAAGGTGAAATTCCTGAAATTCGCGTTGCCTGTCCTATAGTATTTGGTTTAATTTTTGTTAATTTTTGACGAGCCTCAGTTGATAATGATTTTAGTTTCTTAAAATCAAAATTTGGACTTATCTTAATGTTTTGCAATCTTTTTATCTTTTCGGCAATTATTTTCTCTCGTTCTATATAACCAGCATATTTAATTAGTATCTCAGCTGACTGAACAATTTCAAGCGCATGCTCCCCAAAAGTTAAAATAAGCTTGTTTAATTCGGATATATCTTCCCGAACATCATTAAAAGTCGCCTGAGGTCGAAGAATAATATCTTTAAGTTTAATGGCCTGCCTTAGCCTTGTAGTACCCAGTAAATGTAGTTTTGAATTAATAATCTCTGGTTTCACCGAAAATTTTTCGCAAAATTGAATCAAATTATTACGTTTTAAAATCTTATCGTCTAAATAAAGCATCCTATCCGCTTTTGCAAGACCAATCTTAAAACCTATTGGTGTAAGTCTAGCATCTGCATCATCCTGGCGCAGTAAAATACGATATTCAGCCCTTGAAGTAAACATTCGATAAGGTTCATCAACCCCTTTTGTGACTAAATCATCAATTAAAACACCAATATATGCTTCTTCCCGACCCAATATTAATTCATCATTACCGTTAACACGTAAAGCGGCATTAATACCTGCCATGATCCCTTGCGCTGCGGCTTCCTCATAACCCGTTGTGCCATTAATTTGTCCTGCAAAATATAAATTTCGAATTGTTTTGGTCTCTAAAGTTGGTCTTAATTGCGTTGGAGGATAAAAATCATATTCAATTGCATAACCAGGCCTAAAAATTTTAACATTTTCCAGTCCTTTAATTTTTCGTAATGCAGAATACTGAATTTGCCAAGGTAAAGAGGATGAAAACCCATTAAGATAATACTCATTTGTAGAAACGCCCTCAGGTTCTAAAAAAAGCTGATGCTTTTCCTTTTCAGCGAAAGTAACAACCTTGTCTTCAATACTAGGACAATATCGTGGACCTACACCTTTTATTATTCCGGTATATAACGGAGAATCGATAAAACCCTTTTTTAAAATTTTGTGGACTTCAGCATTTGTATAGGTAATATAGCACGGCCGTAAAGTTGGTTGGTTCTTTATATATGGAAGAAATGAAAATTTACCACCATCTTTGTCCCCTTCCTGTATATCCAGTATAGAAAAATCAATAGATCGCCCATCAAGACGAGCTGGTGTACCGGTTTTCATTCTTCCAACTTCAAAACCGAATTCCTTCAACTGTTCGGAGATACCTTTTGAAGCAGGCTCAGAAATTCTACCTCCCTCAAAATTTGAACGTCCTACATGAATAAGCCCATTAATAAAAGTTCCATTCGATAGTATAACACATTTTGAATAAAATTTGGCACCCAACCTAGTCACAACACCATTAATACAATTATCTTTAACAATTAAGGAAGTTACTGTATCTTGCCAAAAATCCAGGCCTGGTGTTGCTTCCAACATTTCCCTCCAACTGTATGAAAATTGGATACGATCACATTGAGCTCGGGGGCTCCACATTGCAGGTCCTTTTGATCTATTTAACAAACGAAATTGTATGGTTGTACGATCAGTAACAATACCTGAATAACCACCAAGAGCATCAATTTCTCTTACAATTTGTCCCTTTGCTATGCCTCCCATTGCTGGATTACATGACATTTGAGCAAATTTGGTCATATCCATAGTAATCAGAAGAACCTTTGTTTGCATATTTGCTGCTGCTGCTGCTGCTTCACATCCTGCATGGCCAGCACCAACTACAATAATATCGTATTCCAAATACATATAAAAAATTTGGACAAAATTATAAACAATTAAAGAAATAAAAGGATTTAAGCCTTTAAAAGAAATTGTGAATACAAAACCTGAAGATAACAATCTTCCTTACTCCTCATAATATTTTGCAACTTTGAATCCTTGTCACTATAACCTACTAAATGTAAAATACCATGTACAATAACCCGATAAAGTTCACTTTGAAAGCTATTTGAATATAACGGAGCATTAAATTTAACCCTATCAATACTTATAAAAATATCCCCTTTAATAATATCAAACTCATTATAAGGAAATGTTACTATATCTGTATAAGTATCATGATTTAAATATTGCTTATTTATTTTTAACAGATATTCGTCAGATGAAAATACAAAACTTAACTCGCCAACCTTTTTACCTTCAGAATTGGCAATATAATTAATCCATCCTTTAATGATTCTTTTTTGCTTGAGCTTGAAATTTATACGTTCTGTAAAAAAATTAATTGCCAATGTCAAAGATTGAAAACAAGTTCAACTTTTCTTCCATTATCATAAAACTTAAGCTGATCGGCAAGTCTCTCCATAAGAAAAATACCACGTCCATTAATTTTTTCAATATTCTCAGGAGAAGTTGGATCGGGAATATTATTAAAATCAAAACCCTGCCCCTGATCCATGATTGTAACTGTAAGGAATTTATTTTCTAAATTAAAAACTATATTCACATTTTTACTATTGTCGAGCTTATTTCCATGAAGAATAGCATTATTAGCAGCCTCTATAGTTGCAATAAGTATATTACCATATAACTCTGAATTCAAATTATATTTTGAGGAGATATCATCAACAGCTTTCTCCACAAGCGATAGATTTTCAATTTTAGAAGGTATGTTTAACATTTTTTTCATTCCTAAAAATTTAACCATTATACTGAAAATCCATATAATTGTTACTTTTTTTTAAAATTATTAAAAGTAAAATTAACAATAAAACAAAAATATTAAAATTTAGTTTCGATAAAGCCAAAGTTCTGGATCTAAATTTTTTTTCTCCTCCCAAATTTGCATTCTAAGTATAGTTGCCTTTGAAACATTATCAGTAAAAACTTTACCTATTATTTGATTTATTTTAACTTTTTCTCCCTTTTTCACTTTAACCTCAACAACATTTTGATACACCGTAAAAAAATTTCCATGCATAATCAATATTGTATAATTAGTACCTAATATATACAATATAGAAGCCACTTCACCTTCAAAAACCGCATGTACATTAGCACCAGAAGATGTTGTTATTTCGATACCTAAACTTTGAAACTTAACGTCCTTATATATTGGATGCTGATATTCTCCAAAACCTCTAGTTATTATGCCTCCATCTGTAGGCCAAGGTAATTTACCTTTATTATCCCGGAAATTATTGGAAAGAACATTTTCTTTCTTTATTAAATGTTTAGAAGCTTTTTCTGCTGCTGCTTTTGCCTTTAATTCTGTTTTGATAATATTTTCAATTTCTCGTTGAAGTTTTTCTGCCACTTTTGTCTGTTCTTTTATTCTTTTATTAAGTACATCTTCTTTTAATTTTAAAGAATTAACAACCTTTGTTTTATCTTCAACTTCTGTTTTTAATTTTTTATTTTCTTTCTCTTTAGAATTTAAAAGCGAGTATTTTTCTTTCCTTTTATTTTCCAATTCTATTATCTGTGAATTCAATGTATTTTGCACACTATTGATGGCTGCAATTTGCTTATGATGATATTCAGAATATTGTTTCAAATATTTAATACGTTTATAAGCTTGACTAATATCTTTCGCAGAAAGAATAAACATAAATTTATTATAAGGTTGTCGATTTAAATAGGCAATATAGATCATCCTAGCATATTCAGACTTAATTTCTTTAATATCCGTAGTAAGAGATTCTGTTACTTTCTCAAGTTCATTAATCTTTTTATCAACATTACCAACTTCGTCAGACAAATTTTCAATTAGATTATTCCTAAGTATTATTTTCTTATCCAATAAATTTAAAAACTCAATAGACTCAGATTTATTTTGTTTAACAGTATTTAATAAATTTTCCGCTTCTGTAATTTCCTTTAAGGTATTAGCTCGTTTTTTCTCAAGGTCAACTCGACTTTGGGTATAACTATTGAGAGACAGCAAGAAAAAAAATATAATTAATGAAATCTTCATTAAAGTATAAAAGTTATCTATTCTATTAAATCTTTAAGTCGCATGCCTTTTTTTCATTGGAGATAGAAATAATTTCAATTTGGGCGACCCATTGATCCTGTAAATCATTATAACTAATCTTAATAATCCTAGGAATGGCATTACTATAAAAAAATTCTAATTTATAACAACTTTTTCTATCTCCCTTCATGATTGTTAATAACTGACACTTTTTATTAAGGTGCTTCTCTAACTTTATAACACCCTTATTCAATACATTTAAAGACTGAATTAACGAATCAACACGTGCTAACAACAGATTTTCAATGCAAACACGATTAAAATAAATACCTGACTTATTATATATCTCTGTTAAAACATCTGAATTATTTCTATTATTATGATAGTCTTTAAGTCCAAAACGTTCACCATAATCACCACTTAATACCTTATAACCTAATGGGCCCCAAAAACCAAAGCATATTAAAGAATCTTGAATAATATTTATAAAGCCACGTAAAGTAATATTGTCGAATGACTTTGACTCTATTTTAATTTTAACTTTATTATATGTAACATATTTATTAGTTAAGGATATATTTGGAATTTTATGAAGATTTATACATGATATCAGTAAAATACTTAATATGATAAGTTTTCGCATCATTAGTTTAAATTCCATCAGAAATATTAAACATTGATCTAATTTTATCGCTATCTTTTCCTAATTTTCTAATTAATTGGTAATATTTTAAAGCTTCTCCGTTCATGTTTAACTTCACTAATATTTCTAAATAATGTTCTAAAATGTCACTATTCGAAGCACCACCATTAGATATTGCGCTTTCCATAATTTGTTTGGCCGAATCAATTTTACCTAATTTATATAAAACCCATCCATAAGTATCAAGATAGGTATAGTTTGTCGGTTCAATCTCCAAACATTTTTTAATATATTCCATGGCTATATCTAACTTTTCATTTCGCAAAGCAAGATAATAACTATAATTATTTAACACATAAATATTTTGCCTATCTATGTCTAAAGCTTTTTCCAAATAAATATCCGAATTGGGAAAGTCCTTTATTGCATTATAAGTTTCACCTAAGAATGTAAAAAACTGAAGCTCTAATGTTTTTGAATTTTTAACATATTTTAATCCTTCATTAAGAACTTCAAGCGCTTCATCATACTTTTTTAATTGATAAGCAGATATTCCTCTATACAGATAAGGTAAGGGTTTTTCATTAAAAGCAAAAATAGCCTGATTAGCAAGATCATAAATTGTATTATAATCACTTAATGAGATTAATATATTAAATAACCGTTCCCATACTATATAATTATCTTTTATTTTATTAATAATCAATAAAAATTCATCTTTGGCTTTGTTTAAATCATTAGTCTTTACAAAATAATCTGCATTTAACGTATGAATTTGTACATCATCATTATATAAGTCAAGTAAATTTCCAAGAAAGAATTTAACATCTAATTGATATTTAGTAAAATATTTTTGATCATTGAGTAAATTATTTACGATTTCAATCTTATTCCCTTTAGAATAAGCCTCATTACATATAAACTTATTTGCTAATTCAATTGCTTTATCATATTTATCTAAACTTTTATAAAACTCGATCAAAGAAAGAATTCCCTTTTCATTTTCGGGATCAATATATAATAATTCATTATAATACTGAATTGCCAAATCATTTTCTTTAATTGAAGCATAATGTTCGGCCAGCAATCCATAAAAATGAGCTTCCTCCGGATATTTTCTTATAGCTTCTTTTAAAACCTTAATAGCACTTTTATTATCATTTTGTATGGTGTACATCTTATATAAATAAATAGCAATTTCCTTATTAAACCCATAGTCGCGTTCTAATCCTTTTAAAATTTTAAGAGACTTCTTGAACTTATTAACTTTTGCATACAAAAAAGCCAAATTAAATCGATAATCATACTTATTAGGACTAGATTTAACAATTCTCTTATAAATAATAATAGTGCTATCAATATTTTCATTCAATTGATAAATTTGTGCTAATTGCAATTCATACCATATATTTTTTCTATCAAGTTTTACAGCTAATCTTGCAAAACTTAAAGCTCCTTTCTTATTTCCAATAATTAAATAAATATCAGATAACTGATAATATACAGCAGCACTATTTGTGTTTAATTTAGCACATCGAAAAAACAAATTAATTGCTTGATTATAATTACCAAAGATCTTTTGTTTTGTAGCTTCAGTAAAAGAATAATTATATTCTATTTGCTTTGAACAATATAAAGTGTCATTTTGATTTTTACCTCCAATCAATAAAGCTTGACTAAAAGACCAACTTATTAATAGGTTATTTATAATCAATATAACTATGAGTTTCCTCATTGTTTACTTTTCTCCTGTATGTCCAAAACCACCTTTTCCTCTGTCTGTCTCATCTAATGAATCATAAACATCCCATTCTACTGTTTCATGTTTGTTTATAACCATTTGGCATATACGATCCCCATCATGAATGGTGAAAGGTTCCTTAGAAAAGTTAATAATAATAATCCCTATTTCTCCGCGATAATCGGCATCAATAGTACCAGGAGTATTGACAAGCGAAATCCCGTTCTTTAAAGCTAATCCGCTTCGTGGTCTCATTTGAGCTTCATATCCCTGAGGTAAAGCGATAAACAAACCTGATGGAACCAATATACGTTCTCCTGAATTTAATATGATAGGTTGATCCAAATTAGCTCGTATATCCATTCCAGCAGAAAGGGGTGTACTATACGAAGGTAAAGGATGTTTCGACTTATTTACGATTTTAACTTTCATTCCTTTCTAATAAAAACAGTTACAATGTGTTCTTCCTTTTCTAAATAGATTAGGAAAGATACAAAAATCAAAGTATTCTTAATTAAATCCAGTGTTATATTCGAAAATTTTAACCAGTGACAAACAAAAAATAAAACTAACGTTATAAATACATATTTAAAAATTGCTTTTACAGGATAATTGATTGGATAGTACTTCTGGCCTAATAAAAAAGAAATAATTATAACTACCAGATAACAAATCAAGCGTACCCAAGCAGATGCAACATAACTAAACTTCGGAATCAAAAGAATATTTAAAAATATAGTAATTAAAGCTCCAATACCAGAAATTAGAATACCAAAATAAGTTTTACCATTAAGCTTATACCAAAAGGAGAGATTAAAATAGATGCCCAATCCTAAACTTCCTAACAAGTACACAGCTACTATTTTAAGGCCATCCCTGAATTCAGGTCCCACAAAGTATTTAAAAATATCTATATAGGCCATTACAGCTAAGAATATAATTAGCCCATACAATATGAAATACTTGGAAACATCAGCTAAAATAAGTTTCTGATCCTCACTTTTACCACGATTAAAGAAAAATGGCTCTGCAGCAAAACGAAACATCTGGGTAAAAAGTGTCATAATCACTGCTATCTTAACACAAGCTCCATAAATACCAATTTCTGCCATACTATTAACTGAAGCAGGAAGATATTTTTGCAAAAGAATACGATCTAAAGTTTCGTTTATCGTACCTATTAATCCGACAAATAATAATGGATATGAATATTGAAACAATTTTTTCCACAAACTAAAACTAAAAGAAACTTTTTCGGTAAATAAATCCGGTAAAAGAAGTATCAAAGTAAATAAACTACCTATAAAATTTGCTATAAATATTAATACAATATCGACCCTATAAGGAATTCCTAAAAATCTTCCATCCGTTAAAAAGAAATGAGGAATGATCCAAAGTAATAAAATATTGAAAACGATAGTAATCAATACATTCAACAACTTAAGCAAAGCAAATTTGAAAGCTTTATTTTGTTGACGAAGCTTTGCAAAAGGAATAGCAGTAAGTGAATCAACCGCAAGAATTAAAATGAACCAAACAATATAATTTTCTTTATGCCCATATTGTAAAAAACCAGTGATTTTATGTAAGAAAAGAAAAGAAAATAACACAAACAAGATGGTTGTAGATAGAATACTTAAAAAGGCTGAACCATAAACCTTCGAGAAATTCTTTTCCTGTTTAGCATAAAAAAAGAATCCGGTTTCCATGCCATACGTCAAAATTATATTCAAAAATGTTACATAAGCATAAAGGATCGTAACATCGCCATAAGCAGATGGCATGAAAATATATGTGTAGAGTGGAGTAAGCAAATAATTGAGAAAACGAGACACAATACTGCTTAACCCATAAACAACTGTCTGACTTCCTAAACTCTTAATATGATTCAAGTGTTTATATTTGAAGTGTTTATAAAATTTTAATATTCATTTAAAACGCATCAAAGTTAATAATACATGTTGAAAGAAATAATTCCTGTGGGTGCTTTTGAATGGAGAGCTTAAATTTTATTAAACTGATTTATTGGTCTATTTATTTTTATTAGTTAATAATTTTAAAAATATTTGCATATTTAAAACCCAATAGAAATACGATTAATGTTTTTATCAAAACTATAATATTATGAAATTTAAGTATTTTCTAATAATCATTTTATTTCTTCCGTTTTTCAATTATTCGTGTAATTCTCAGAAAAACAAGGAAGTAAAAGTCCTAATTTCAACCGACTTAGGTGATATAAAGCTAAAACTTTATAATGAAACCCCATTACATCGTGATAATTTTATTAAATTGATTAAAAGCGGTTTCTATAAGGACCGAATTTTCCACAGAGTTATAAATCAATTCATGATCCAGGGTGGAGATGAATCACTTCCTGAACCATCAGCAAATAACATCAAAGGTACCTTCAATTATACTGTGCCTGCTGAGTTTAATAGAATATTGTATCATAAAAAAGGCGCTTTGGCAGCTGCAAGGCAGAGTGATGAAATAAATCCCAACAAAGAATCTTCTTCAACTCAATTCTATATTATTCAAGGTCAAACTTATACATTAGAACAACTGAAACAAATTGAGATTCAAATTAATAATCAAATTACTAACTCACTATATAAAAAGTACTACAAAGAAGAAGAAAATAAGATGATGCAAAAAGATGCACCTCTAGATTATAAATCGATTCAAACAACTGCTAAGAATAAAGCCAAGGCAGACTTTGAAAAAAATCCGTTTAAATATACTGAAGAACAAATTAAAGTCTATACTACTATAGGTGGAACAGCCTTTTTAGATGAAAATTATACTGTTTTTGGCGAAGTAATTGATGGCTTCGATGTTATTGATAAAATTGCCGCAGTGAAAACATTGCCAGGTGACCGACCTGAAAAAGACATTAAATTTTCAATAAAAATTTACTAAATAGCAAAATGATTGAAAAAATTACAAACTTATTAAATGAAGCAAATCAATTTGTTGCAAAAACAAATAATGATATCGAAGCTTTTCGCCTTAAATATTTAAGCAAGAAGGGAATTCTGAACCAGTTGTTTGAAGATTTTAAGTGTCTCCCTGCAGATCAAAGGAAACAAGCCGGACTGAAACTTAATGAGTTAAAAGAGTATCTTAACGCTAAGTATAACGATCTCAAATCCAAAAATTTAAAATCAAAAGAAAAATCTTCTAACCCTGATTTAAGTTTACCGGGTGATTCATTCGAATTAAGCTCACGCCATCCAATTTCAATAATAAGAAATGAACTCAATAACATTTTTGAGAGATTAGGCTTTACTATTGCAGAAGGTCCGGAAATAGAAGATGATTGGCATGTTTTTACTGCATTAAACTTTCCTATTGAACATCCTGCACGTGATATGCAAGACACTTTTTTCATTAATAAGGACTCTGAAATTTTATTACGAACCCATACTTCCTCTGTGCAAGTTCGGGTAATGGAAAATTCAAAACCCCCAATTAGAGTGGTAATGCCAGGCAGGGTATTCCGTAACGAAGCTATTTCCGCTCGTTCCCATTGCTTTTTCCATCAAATTGAAGGATTGTATATCAATAAAAACGTTTCATTTGCTGATTTAAAACAAACATTATTATTTTTTGCTAAGGAATTCTTTGGGCAGGAAACACAAATCCGACTAAGGCCATCCTTTTTCCCTTTTACAGAACCATCAGCCGAAATGGATATCTCATGCACTATCTGCAAAGGAAAAGGATGCAATTTATGCAAATATACTGGATGGCTTGAGATTCTAGGCTGCGGAATGGTTGATCCTCAGGTATTAGATAATTCTGGCATTGATTCTAAAATTTATACTGGTTATGCTTTTGGAATGGGTATTGATCGTTTGGCCATCTTAAAATACCAAATCAAAGATATTCGATTCTTTTTTGAAAATGATATAAGATTTTTACGGCAATTCTCATCTGTACTATAAATAACCGCCCAGTGCTATGTCATTTATAAAATTTTAATCTCATGTTCCATTTTCATTGAATCGCTATAATTAGCATTCACACTACAATATTTTTCTATGGATAAATTTACAGCTTTCTCTATTTTCTCGTAAGCAAGATCCTTTCCTTTTAATTCATAGATTGTCTTCATAGACGTAAACTTTTTCGGGTGTTCGTCACTCATTTCTCCTTCAATCCTTAAGTTGAAATAAGTAAAATCAACCTTCATTTTTTTTAAAATAGATACAACATCCATACCTGTACAACCTGCAAGAGCAACCATCATTAAAGATTTTGGACGCGGCCCTTCATCATTCCCACCAACCTCTGGCACCGCATCAATAACCAATTGATGTCCATCAACAATGGTTTCAAATTTCATATTATTTTTCCAAGTTACCTGTACCGTCTTTTTCATAATAATTACTTTATTTAACGTGTTTTCGATATAAACAATTATGCTAAAACAAAGTTTTCTGATTCCCAGGATATATAATACCAAGATTTCTATAAGCAATTTCAGTAACCTCACGTCCCCTGGGTGTTCGTTTGATATAACCTTCCTTAACTAAAAATGGTTCGTAAACTTCCTCAATAGTTCCGGCATCATCGCCAACTGCAGTTGCAATTGTACTTAATCCAACGGGGCCACCTTTAAATTTTTCAATTATTGTTCGTAAAATTTTATGATCCATTTCGTCCAGACCATTACGATCGATATTTAAGGCCTTTAAAGCATATTGTGTAATCTTTAAATCAATAAACCCTTCACCCTCTACTTGGGCAAAATCCCTTATCCTGCGTAATAAAGCGTTACAAATGCGAGGTGTTCCACGACTTCGCGAGGCAATTTCCATAGCTGCATCATTATTAATTTTTACTTTCAATATTGATGCAGAACGTTTTACAATTTTATCTAATGTTTGCACATCATAATATTCCAAATGGCAAGTAATTCCAAATCGTGCACGAAGCGGACTTGTTAACAATCCAGATCTTGTAGTAGCCCCTATTAATGTAAAAGGATTCAGTTTCAACTGAATGGAACGTGCGTTAGGGCCTTTATCTAAAACAATATCGATATTAAAGTCCTCCATCGCAGAATATAAATATTCCTCAACGACCGGACTCAGCCGATGAATTTCATCGATAAATAAAACATCATGTTCATTAAGATTGGTAAGTATTCCGGCTAAATCTCCAGGTTTATCAAGGACAGGTCCTGAAGTAACTTTCATATTGACACCTAATTCATTTGCCAATATACTAGATAATGTTGTTTTTCCGAGCCCAGGAGGCCCATGCAGTAATACATGATCCAAAGCTTCATTACGAAGTTTTGCAGCTTTTACAAAAACCTTAAGATTGGACACTACTTTATTTTGACCAGAAAAATCTTCAAATTCCAGAGGACGAACACTTCGCTCAAAATCCTTGTCATTGTCATCTAATGCATTATCATGGAATTTAAAATCTTCAACCATTTAATTCCTTTTTATCTTTTGAACATTGATCCCATTAATCCTGGTTTCTATATCATTTTCGAAATAAACTGTCAGAAAAATATTTCCATCTGGACTAAATTTTCTCCATAATTTTTCCTTAATGCCATTTACGTAATTTTGTTCTTCCCTTATTCTCCCTGTATCATAATAATAAATATGCCTCCCGTCAGCATTGCCTTGAATATAATTTCCCTGATACATTAGTACTCCGTTCAAATAATAAGTTTCCCAAGCGCCCTCCTTTAAATCATTGACGTACTTGCCCTCCTCAATAACATCGCCAGATTTAGTTCTCCAAAAACCATTTTTTTCCCCATCCAAATAAGTACCCTTGACAATTGTATCACCCGAAACACTAAGTTCAACATACAACCCTTCCCTTTTCCCCTTTGAAAAATTTTCTATACGCAAAACATTTCCAGTTGGATAAAACCATTTCCAAATATCATTTAATACACCACTAGAAAAATTTCCTAATTGTTCTGTTTTTCCTCCCCTGAAAAAAAACTTCCATTCTCCATCTTGTCTATTGTTAACATATAAACCTTCTGATTTAACTTCACCATCATCATAAAAATAATCCCATTTTCCTTCTCGTGTTCCATCATCATTTATAATGCCCTGGCTGACAATTTTACCGTTCTCATCATAAACAAATGCATTTGTTACTTTCCCGTTGGAATCATATTCACGATGAATACCCGTTGGGATGTTATTTTTATAATATCCCCTTTTCAACATTTTGCCCTTTTCGTCATACACAATACGTTCATCGATATTTAAAGTATCATCTTTCCCTTTTTGTACGAGCTTACCAGAATCGTAAAGTAGAGCAAGGCTAATATTTCCTTTCTTATCATATTCTTTTGAATAACCGCTTAATTGGTCACTTCTATAAGTTTTTTCCGATTTCACAATTCCACTTTTGTAAAATTCCTTCCATAGACCATCTTTCTGTCCCTTTACTGTCCTATTTATATTTTGTTTATCAATCAAATAATCGTTAAAGTATTCATAAATTGTAATTACTAAACTGTCATTATTAAACTCCTTTCCAATTCCCTGACGTTTATTTTTCTTATAATTAATAATTTCATGTACTTTCCCATTAGGATAATAATAATAAGATAGGCCTTCCTTTATATCATTAATATATAATTCCTTAGAAACAATAATATTTTTTCTTGTTTCGTTCTTTTCTTCTATTGTCGAATATTGATAATAATAACCATTCTTTTTACCCAGTACATAACTTATTTTCTCAGTAGTGTCTCCTAATTCATTATAAAACAACCATATACTATCTAATAAAAAATTATTCCTATTTCCTTCAGATTTAACAACACCTGTTACATAATACGTCTTCCAAAAACCATCAGGTTTTGCATTAACCATTAAACCTGCACTTGAAATTTTCCCATTTGGATAAGTAAATTTAACGTAACCATTTTGTTGTTTATTCTGTGATAAACACAATGTATTGTAAAGGATAAAAAAAATAAACATTAAATATTTACTTTGCAAAAAATTACACCCAAAAAATTTCCAGTTTATACGAAACAGTTTATTTATGAATTCCTTCATATAAATTAATATCACTTTGAAAACATGTGTACCTTATAAATTCATTTAAACCCCAATTTTTCTGATAATTCAAGCATTCGACGAATAGGACGTTCTGCCTTTACCCGAATATTCTTATCTAAAGTAATCTCAAACCGATTATTTTTTAAGCTAAGATAAATCTTTTTTAATGTAATCAACTTCATAAACTGGCAATCATTGCAAGCACATGTTGAATCATTTGGAGGAGCTGGAATAAAAGTTTTTTCAGGATGTAATTTATTCATTTGATGCAATATACCTGACTCAGTACAAACTATATAAACTTTAGAATCATCATTTTCAGTAAATTTCAACAGAGCAGAGGTTGAACCAATAAAATCAGAAATCAAAAGAATTGTTTTTTCACATTCAGGATGAGATATAATTTTTGCTTTTTTATTTTCTTCCTTCAATTGCAAAACTTTTTCTAAAGAAAAACGCTCATGGACATGACAAGCTCCATCCCAAATAACCATATCACGACCAGTAACACTAACTATATAATTTCCAAGATTTTTATCAGGAGCAAAAATTATTTTTTCATCTTTTGGTAAAGACTTTACAATAGCTAGTGCATTAGAAGAAGTACATATAATATCAGTTAAGGCCTTAATTTCAGCAGTAGTGTTTACATAAGATATCACAGTATGTTTTGGATATTTATCCAAAAATGCTTTAAAATCAGTTGATTTACAAGAATCTGCAAGTGAACAACCAGCTTCTAAATCAGGTATTAATACCGTTTTATCAGGACTTAAAATTTTAGCTGTTTCTGCCATAAAATGAACACCGGCAAAAACAATAACATCAGCATTGGTTTTTGCAGCTTGCTGAGAAAGTTGAAGACTATCACCTATAAAATCAGCAATATCTTGAATATCTGCTTCCTGATAATAATGGGCCAAAATAATTGCATTACGTTCTTTACGTAATCTATTGATTTCGCTTATTAATTCATCTTGGCTTAAATTTACTTCTGAAACTCTATTTTTTAATACATTAATCATATTAACATTATATTATTTTATATTTAATCTTTAAAAAATCTTTAATGATAATGATTATATCCTGTTAATTGTGTTGGTAAATTTTTTGCAAAATACTTGTCATATAGAAATTAAAAGTTTAGCAACATGTAATTAACAATTCAACTAAAACAAATATCATTAAATATCACTATTTTTTAAAAGTTTTTAACAATGGTTAAGAAATACAAAGTTTGAAAAAATTGACTTATTAACCAGAGTTTTTATGTTTAAAAAGGGTTGAATATTTAATACAAAATAACAATTAACTTATTTGGAAGTTTGAAAGAAAGTTCTATACAAAGCATAAACGAGATAAAACAATATTTTTTATTAGAATTTTTTATAAAAGGCGAACGAAATATGAACAAGTTTTAAGAATAGTTTGTTTAAAGAACAAAGTTATAGTTTTAACTTTGTTTAATCATTATATTGATTATTAGCAATAAATAAAAGTTTAGGAGATTAATATTTAGCATGTTTCGTTTTGAAAAGTTACTTTGATGTCGTATATACTTCTATAACTTTGCTAAATTATTAATAAGAAACTTTTGAAAATTTAAATTGTTATTAAACTAACAATAACAAAAAAATGGTTTCTAAAGAAGCGATTACTTTTTGGCCTTTTTTGGTGTATGCGGCAGCAACATTTGCAATTGTAGGAATAATGATCGGATTATCCTACATTTTGGGTGAACGTCATCAGGAAAAACTCACAAACTCGCCCTACGAATCAGGTATTCCTCCAACAGGAAATGCACGTCTACGCTTTACTTCACATTTTTATCTGATAGCAATGTTTTTTGTGATATTCGATTTAGATGCCGCTTTTATTATGGCCTGGGCAGTATCGTTTCGTGAATTGGGGCTTGCAGGTTATTTAGGAGTAGTTGTTTTTATTCTTATCCTGGTTGTGGTGCTTATATATGAACTAAGTATTGGAGCCCTTAATTTTGGGCCTAATGGAAAAAAAATCCTTCAATATAAAGACAAGCTAAAATGAAATGGACCTTACATAAACCCAGTGACATAAATGCTAATGTCGAAACAGCTTTGCTAGATGAAGCTATACAGAAGTCTATTTTATTCAGTAGGCTCGATGATATGGTTGCCTGGGGTCGAAAAAATTCTATATGGCCTTTTGCATTTGGTCTTTCTTGCTGTTTTGTCGAAATGGCAACGTCCATTACAAGTCGGTTTGATATTGCACGATTTGGGGGTGAGGTAATTCGTGGCACACCACGTGAGGCGGATCTAATGATTGTTGCAGGTACTGTTTTTATCAAAATGGCCCCCATTATTAAAAGGCTTCATGAACAGATGATGGCACCTAAATGGGTTATATCCATGGGTTCCTGTGCCAATTCAGGGGGGATGTATGATATTTACAGCGTTGTGCAGGGCGTTGACAAAATTTTGCCTGTTGATGTATATGTCTCTGGCTGCCCTCCGCGACCAGATGCTTTTTTGGAAGGTCTGTTGCTTTTGCGAGATTCAATTGGAAAAGAAGAACGTCCTTTGAGCTGGACAATAGGTTCACAAAACATTATTAGACCTGAAAAAATTAGCATGAGAGATAAAAAAGCGGAAGAACGCAAGATGATGGGAACCATTCGTACTATGGATGAGATTTGATTTATTAGATTCAAGATATAAGAACCATGAGCCAAGATTATTTGGTACAAATTAATTTTTTATGGATGATGCTCATTCTTTAATATCCAATTTAAAGGAAAAATTTAGAGAGTCAGCAATTATAGCTCAACAGAACACAGCTGACGGAATTGTTACGTTATGGATTAATCCGGACAAAATTAGTCAAGTACTGATATATCTAAAGAATGAAATTGATCGTCCTTTCCGGATGTTATATGATATCACTGCTATTGATGAACGCAGAAGAACAAAACGTGAAGACCAACCAGCATCTGATTTTACAGTAGTTTATCATCTTACCTCATTTGAAAGAAACCAAGACATCCGCATAAAAACCGCCCTTCAAGGAGAATATCCATCTACTTCAAGTATAACCAACATCTGGACTTCTGCCAACTGGTACGAGCGGGAGGTTTATGATATGTTTGGCATTACATTCACTGGTCATCCGCATATGCGTCGTATCTTAATGCCTCAGTCATGGAAGGGATTCCCTTTAAGAAAAGAATATCCTGCAAGGGCTACTGAAATGGAACCATTTGTGCTGGAAGAGCAAATGCGCGAACTTGACGACCATAACCTAACTTTCAACCCAGAAGACTGGGATTTAAAAAGGCAAAGTGAAGATACCGATTTTATGTTTCTTAATATTGGGCCACAGCACCCTGGTACACATGGACTATTAAGGCTTGTGCTGCAACTAGATGGCGAAGATATTGTTGATATTGTGCCAGATATAGGCTTTCATCACCGGGGAGCTGAAAAAATGGGAGAAAGGCAAACGTGGCATAAGTATATCCCTTATACTGACCGTATTGACTATCTGGGTGGAGTCATGAATAATCTGGCATATCTTCTTTCAATTGAAAAACTTGCAGGTATTGAAGTGCCAGATAGGGCTAAAGTGATCAGGGTTATGATGAGCGAACTCTTCCGCATAGCCAGTCATCTCGTTTGGCTCGGTACTTATGCACAGGATTTAGGGCAAATGTCACCAGTGTTCTTTGCATTTAATGATAGGGAAAGGATTTTCGATATTGTTTCGGCGGTAACCGGCGGACGAATGCATCCGTCCTGGTTCCGCATAGGCGGAGTAGCCCATGATTTGCCAAATGGTTGGGAAAAAATGATTCAGGATTTTGTGAATTATTTTCCCAAAAGGCTTAAAGAATATGATCAGGTAGTAATTAAAAATAGTATTTTCAAAGCAAGGACAGTAGGTATAGGCGTATATACTACAGAAGAAGCCATAGAATGGGGAATTACAGGTGCAGGCTTGCGGGCAACAGGTTTTAACTGGGATTATCGCAAAAAGCGACCTTATTCTGGTATAGATCAGTTTGATTTTGAAATTCCTATTGGTAAAAATGGCGATTGCTATGATAGGGCTTTAGTCCGTATGGAAGAGATGCGCCAAAGCCTACGGATTATTCAACAATGTGTAAAGAATATGCCTGCCGGAGACTATAAATCCGGTCATCCTCTTGCTGTTCCTCCTCGTAAGGAAAAGACAATGAAGGATATTGAAACGCTTATCACTCATTTTTTGGCTGTAACGTGGGGACCAGTCATTCCGGCAGGAGAGGCAATAGTTCCTATAGAAGCTGCAAAAGGGAGTAATGGGTATTACCTTATTAGTGACGGGGGCACTTCTGCTTACCGTTCAAGAATTCGCACCCCGTCTTTTCCACACATGCAAATGGTACCATTGATAAGCAAAGGATATACTGTTGCTGACCTATTGTCAATATTGGGAGCTATGGATTTTGTGCTGGCAGATTTGGATAGATGAAAATTAAGTATCAAGTAAAAAGTATGAATTACAAAATAGTTTTATAATAATTATGTTAACTCAACAGGAAAGACAAGAGATTTTGGAGGAAACTAAGCTTTATCCGTACCCTAAAGCGGCTTGTTTAGACGCATTGAAGGTAGTTCAACATTACAGGAGATGGGTGACAGACGAAAGCATTAAAGATATTGCTGAAATACTTGGAATGTCTGCTGAAGAGGTTGACAGTGTGGCTACTTTTTACAGCAGGATTTATCGTAGACCTGTAGGAAGGAATGTTATTCTTATATGCGATAGTTTGAGCTGTATGATTATGGGTTATGAGCCTATTTATGATCACATCTCAAAGAAACTGGGAATACGTTTTGGGGAAACCACTCCTGATGACCGGTTTACTCTGCTTCCTATTTCGTGCCTTGGCGATTGTGATCATGCCCCGGCGATAATGATTAATCATGATTTGCATAATAATTTAAACATCAGCAAAATTGAGGAATTACTCGAAAAATATGAATAATAGATTATGGAAAGGCCTTTGACAAAACATATAAGAGATACACAATCTCCGCTTAGTTTGATAGAATATGAAAAGGTTGGGGGTTATATGGCTGTTCGCAAGGCATTGAAAATGACGCCTCATGAGATTACAAATGAGGTAAAAGCTTCAAATTTATTAGGCAGAGGAGGCGCGGGCTTTCCCACAGGCATTAAATGGAGCCTGATCCCTAAGGTTGAGAATGTGCCCCAACCACGATATTTAATAACCAATGCCGATGAAATGGAACCAGGTACTTTTAAGGACAGATATCTTCTTGAAGGTAACCCTCATCAATTAATAGCAGGAATGATTATTGCTTCGTATGCTATTCAAGCGGAAAAGGCCTATATTTTTTTACGTTGGGCATATAAAAAGGCAGAAACTTTGATCCAGAAGGCTATTGATGAAGCATATAAGTCTGGTTATTTGGGGAAAAATATAATTGGAACCGGATATAATCTTGATTTGCATTTGCACACAAGTGCTGGTCGCTATATATGTGGTGAGGAGACAGCCCTGCTCAATTCACTTGAGGGAAAAAGGGCGATTCCTCGAGCAAAACCTCCTTATCCTGCAACAAGTGGACTTTTTGGCAAACCCACGGTAGTCAATAATGTGGAAACCCTTTGTTGGATTCCACATATCGTTGAAAATGGGGCTGATTGGTTTAAGAAATTAAGTTTAACAGGCGAAGGAGGCACCAAACTCTATGGAGTAAGTGGTAAGGTGAAAAAACCAGGGCTTTGGGAACTGCCATTGGGTATAACAATGGGAGAACTTATTGAAGAGCACGCGGGCGGCATGGCAGATGGTTATAAATTCCGAGGAGCGCTTCCCGGAGGGGCATCCACTGATTTTCTCATTGACAGTCATTTAGATGTAAAATTGGATTTTTCTTCTGTACAAAAGGCAGGGAGCAGATTAGGGACAGGTACCATGATTGTTCTTGATGATAAAACTTGTCCAGTAGCATTTATCCACAATCTTGAGAAATTTTTTGCTTTGGAAAGTTGCGGTTGGTGCACTCCATGCCGCGAAGGACTACCATGGGTCGAAAAAATATTACAATCATTCGAGGAAGGAAAGGCCAAACCAAGTGATATTGATATTTTAAAATTTCATACACATTATCTTGGGCCTGGTAATACATTTTGTGCACATGCTCCTGGTGCTATGGAGCCACTGCAAAGCGGACTCAAATATTTTCATGATGATTTTATGAGGCATATTAATGAGAAAAGTTGTCCCTGGAGGGAATTATGATAAAAATTCAGATAGAAGGAAATTTTTTTGAGGTTAAGCCTGGGAAAAATTTACTCGAAACCTGTATTGCACTTGGTTTTGATATTCCCTATTTTTGTTTTCATCCTGCATTAGGCTCTGTAGGAGCTTGTCGTCTATGTGCAGTTAAAAAGTTCAAAGATGCCAGTGACCAAAAAGGAAAAATAGTGATGTCCTGTATGGAACCTGTGGTTGATGGGCTTATTATTTCACTTGAAGACGCTGAAGTTAAGGCATTTCGTTCTTCTATCCTCGAAAGCCTTATGACTAATCACCCTCACGACTGTCCGATATGCGATGAAGGTGGTGAATGCCATTTGCAGGATATGCTTGTAATGACAGGTCACAATTACAGGCGGTTTGACTTTAAAAAACGAACCTATAAAAATCAATATATAGGCCCCTTTATTAATCATGAAATGAACCGATGCATACAATGTTACCGGTGTGTAAGGTTTTATAAGGATTATGCAGGAGGAAAAGACCTTGATGCTTTTGCTTCGCACAATAATGTATATTTTGGAAGGCATGAAAACGGGATATTAGAAAATGAATTTAGCGGAAATCTTGTTGAGGTATGCCCTACAGGAGTTTTTACCGATAAAACGCTTAAAAAAAAATATACACGTAAGTGGGATTTAACTAATGCCCCCTCAATATGTGTAAATTGCAGTGTTGGTTGCAATACCATTGGCAGTGAGCGTTATGGCTCGCTAAAAAGGATTATGAGCCGTTACAATGGTGCGGTCAATGGTTATTTCCTTTGTGACCGTGGAAGGTTTGGTTATGAGTTTGTGAATGATGAAAAAAGAAACAGGAAAGTTCAAATGCGTTCTTCGAAAGGAGAAAATTTAGAAGATGTTAGCAAGGAAGACTTTTTATCTAAAATAACTACCCTATTCTCTGAAAGTAAGAAAGTGATTGGTATAGGTTCACCAAGAGCTTCGTTGGAATCTAATTTTGCTTTATCAGCACTTGTTGGGAAAGGGAACTTCTATCACGGTATTCCAAAGAATGAATATAATTTAGTTAAAACAGCAATTCACATTTTACACCAGGGTCATGCACATTCTCCTTCGTTAAAAGAAATGGAAAAGGCTGATGCTGTATTCATATTGGGTGAAGATGTAACTAATACAGCGCCAATGGTTGCTCTGGCATTGCGACAGGCTGCCAGAACCAAACCAATTGATATGGCAGTTAAAATGGGAGTTGCAAGCTGGAACGATGCAGCCGTAAGGGAAATATCCCAGGACTTGAAAAGTCCGGTTTTCATAGCTACTTCTTACAAAACCAAATTGGATGAATTGGCTGAGCAGACCTATCATGCTTCTGCAGCTGATATTGCCAGGCTTGGATTTGCTGTCGCATCAATTTTAAATTCCAATGCTTCAAGGGTGAAAGATTTGAATCCATTACAACAGGAATTGGCTGAAAAGATTGCATACGTATTAAAAAATGCTAAGAACCCTTTGATTATTTCCGGAACTCATAGCGGCAGTGAAGATATGCTTCATGCTTCTGCTAACATAGCCTGGGCGCTTTCAACAACTGATAAAAAGGCTTCTCTGAGTTTTATTGTTGCTGAATGCAACAGTATAGGACTTGGCATGATGGATGGAGGCCCGCTTGATGAGGTATTAGACCAGATCAGGAAGGGTGAGGCCGACACTTTAATAATTCTTGAAAACGATTTATATAGAAGGACCGACAGAAAGCTAGTTGATGAAATGTTCAACAAATGCCGTCAGGTCATTGTTCTCGACTACCTGATGAACGAAACAGTCAGGAAAGCTGACATGCTTTTACCTGTAGGGACTTTTGCAGAATCAGATGGAACATTGGTAAATAATGAAGGCAGGGCACAGAGGTTTTACAATGTTTTTCCTGTAAAAGAACCTGTAATTGAGAGCTGGCGCTGGATTAGTCACCTGATGAAAAATTCGGATAAAAAAGAAGCAGGAACATGGCAATATTTTAATGATGTTGTGTCTGCAATGATTAATGTAATACCAGCATTTTCGAAGATAAAAGGTCTTAACCCAGATGCTGATTTTATGATGCTGAACGAAAAGGTTCCCAGGCAAACAATGCGTTTCAGCGGGCGTACTTCTATGAATGCCAATATTGCTGTAAGCGAGCCAAAACCACCACAAGATATGGATTCGCCCTTGGCATTCAGCATGGAAGGATACAAAGGACAGCCTCCATCTTCATTAATATCGCATTACTGGTCGCCTGGCTGGAATTCGGTGCAGGCTATAACTAAATATCTTAACGAGCCCAATGGTTCCATAAAAAACGGTGATCCAGGCGTTCGATTAATTGAAGCAGAAGCAAAGTCACAGGTTGTTTACTTTGATTCTATTCCTGCCTCATTTGAGCCGAAAACCAATGAATGGTTGATTATTCCTGTTTATCATATTTTTGGATCAGAGGAATTAAGTGCAAAGGGCTCTGCCATTAGAGAACGTATACCAGAATCAAAAATTTTTATTAATCAGCGTGATGCTGAAAGGATTAATATTGTTGACAAACAGAAGATACAACTTCATATTTCAGAAAATATTTTAGAAATAAAGGCAGGAATTGATAACAGCTTGCCTCATGGAATAGCTGGTTTATCTTTTAACCTGCCGGGAATGCCTTATTTGAATTTGCCAGGATGGGGAAAATTATTAGCCAGTAGTAAGTAATTAGTATTTAGAGGAGGCTGTCTGAAGAGTCATTTAATTGTTCTCTTTGTCATGTTGAGCGATTGCGAAACATCTGTATTACAGAAATATAGATTCTTCACTTCGTTCAGAATGACAGTTGAAAAACGGTTTTTTAGAACACCTATAGCAAATTTAAAAAGGAGTAAGTACAGAGTAATAAGAACTAACAGATTATGAAATACCTTTTCATCATTGCCGGAATATTATTGATCGTGCTGACGATTGCTTCTATGCTTATTTATGTTGAGCGGAGGTTGCTCGCATTGTGGCAGGACCGTTATGGTCCTAACCGTGTTGGATTTTTCGGCTTGTTACAGGTTCCGGCTGATATGATTAAAATATTTTTCAAGGAGGACTGGGTGCCTCCATTTGCTGATAAAGCTGTGTTTGTTTTAGCGCCTGCTATACTTGTGGCTACTATATTGCTCACGTTTGCCATTATTCCGTTTGCTCCAAACTTTTTTGTACTTGATTCGAACATAGGTATTCTTTTTTTTCTGGGAAACTCATCTCTTGGAGTTTATAGTTTAGTACTGGGTGGATGGGCTTCGAACAATAAGTATTCACTTTTAGGAGCTATGAGGGGTTCTGCACAGATGCTCACGTATGAGGTCTTCATGGGACTTTCACTTATGGGTGTGGTAATGATGGCAGATAGCTTCAATTTACGTGAAATTGTGGAAGCACAACGTCATGTATGGTTTATTTTCCCTCAATTTATTGGGTTTTTAATTTTCCTTATTGCCGGTATTGCCGAGACGCACCGAACACCTTTTGATATTCCTGAGGCAGAAGGGGAATTGGTTGCGGGTTATCATTCGGAATACTCCGGGATGAAGTTCGGAATGTTTTTTGTAGGTGAATACCTTGGTGTAACGCTTATTTCATCCATTATTATTACTTTATTTTTCGGCGGGTGGCTTGGTCCTGCTTTTCTTCCACCAGTGTTCTGGTTTTTCTTCAAAACAGCGTTTTTTATTTGTTTTTTCATATTGCTTAGAGCCTCTTTGCCTCGACCTCGTTACGATCAGCTGATGTCAGTAGGTTGGAAAATATTGCTGCCTTTGGCGTTGCTTAATCTTTTGGTTACTGGCGCAGTTCTAATTTATTTAAAATAATAAATTACAATGTTCAGCATATTACGAAGTATATGGTTCACCTTTCTTCATGCTTTTCATAAGCGTGAAACGGTGCAATACCCTGAGGAGAAGCCGTATTTACCTCCACGATATAGGGGTAGAATAGTACTTACCAAGGATCCTGATGGTAAAGAAAGATGCGTGGCATGTAATCTATGCGCTGCTGCTTGTCCGGTTGATTGTATTTCTTTACAAGCCACTGAAGATGAAAATGGACGAAGGTATCCTGAATTTTTCAGGATAAATTTTTCACGCTGCATTTTTTGCGGTTTATGTGAAGAAGCTTGTCCCACTTATGCTATCCAGTTAATTCCTGATTTTGAAATGGCAGAATATGACAGGCAGAACATGGTATATGAGAAGGAACATCTCTTAATCAATGGCGAGGGTAAATACACCGGATATAATTTTTATAAATATGCTGGTGTTGAAATGGGAATCAAAGCAAAAGGTGAGGGTGAAAATGAAGACCCACCGGTTGATGTGAATAGTTTAATGCCTTAAATTAAGATATAAGGGACAAGAACCAGGAGCCAAGATAGTAAAATGCACTATTATAATTATTTACAAACAATTGAGTAAATGATTTTTTTAAATAAATTTTAATGAACACTATTTTCTTTATTGCAGCTGCAATTGCTTTAATTTCCACAGGAATGGCTATTTCCAGGAAAAATGCCATTCACGCATTACTTTACCTTATCATATCACTCCTATCCATTTCTGTCATTTTTTATATTATGGGAGCGCCGTTCATTGCAGCTTTAGAAGTTATTATTTATGCAGGTGCCATCATGGTGCTGTTTATTTTTGTGATCATGATGTTGAATGTTGGTATAGAAGAGGAAATGGAAAAGAAATGGCTCACACCCCGGATGTGGATATTACCTTCCATATTAGCAGCTATCCTGCTTTTCAATTTAATTTATGTATTGAAAAGTTTTCATTACAAACAGATTGGCGGGCAAGTTGTGCTTCCCAAACAGGTTGGCATATCGTTGTTTACCACTTACCTTTTGGCAGTTGAAATATCAGCCATACTTTTGCTTGCAGGTATAATTGGAGCTTATCATCTTGGAAAGCAAAAGAAAAAGGTGGTTCATAGGTTTCTAGAGAAAAGGTAATTTATCTATATATGAATATCGAACAAGGATTAACGATTTTAGAATACTGATTTTTAAATACTTCATAAATCAAAGATCGATATTCTTTGTTCGTCAATCAATAATTTGAGTTATTAAAAAAATACAAAATTATGTTAACAGTTTCAATGGAAACTCAGATATTGCTTGCTGGACTCCTTTTTCTGATGGGTCTTATTGGTGTGTTGGTGCGCAGGAATATCATTTTCATGCTGATGTCAGTTGAAGTGATGCTTAACAGTGCCGGTCTGGTATTTATCATTGCCGGTTCTCACTGGGTGCAGACCGATGGGCAAGTAATGTTTATATTCATTCTGACAGTGGCTGCAGCCGAGGTATCTATTGGCTTGGCCTTGATACTGCAGATGTACCATCATTATAAAACGCTCGATGCGGATGCCTTTAATAAATTGAGAGATAAGAAACCAAAAGAAAATATATAATACAATGCATTCATTAATCTGGCTTATTCCTGCTCTACCCCTATTGGGTTTCCTGATTCTCGCGTTATTCGGGAAAAAACTTACTCGTAAGGTTGCTGCTTTTGTTGGGGCCGGTTCAGTGGCTATTTCGGCTCTTTTGACCATTATTATTGGTATAGCATTTATATCATCTTCTCCGGGAGGAGCTTATGCTGTTAATCTTTGGGAATGGATGAATACGGGAGGTTTTGTGGCAAATATAGCTTTCAGACTTGATGCTCTTTCTCTGATTTTTGTTTTTGTCATCACATTTGTCGGCGCTCTCATTCATATCTATTCAATTGAGTTCATGAAAAAGGACGAAGGCTTTTCCCGATTTTTTGCTTACATGAACCTGTTTGTGGGCTCGATGTTGATACTGGTATTGGCCGATAACCTGCTGCTCCTCTACCTGGGATGGGAAGGTGTAGGTCTGTGCAGTTATCTGCTGATCGGTTTTTGGTATAAAGACCCTGCTAATGGTTATGCAGCGAGAAAAGCATTTATCATTACCAGGGTAGGGGACACAGCAATGATTATAGGGCTTTTCCTTCTTTTCATCAACCTGGGAACGCTTAATATTAGTGAGCTGATGCAACAAGCTCAGACGAGGTGGGCTGTTGGTTCTCCTATTGCAATAATAACTGCTGTTTTGTTGCTTGGTGGAGCATTGGGTAAATCAGCCCAATTGCCGTTACAAACCTGGTTGCCTGATGCAATGGCAGGTCCATCGCCAGTGAGCGCCCTTATCCACGCTGCAACAATGGTTACTGCAGGGGTCTATTTAATTGCCAGAACCCATGTTCTTTTTGCGCTTGCACCATCCGTGCAAACAGCAATTGCAATCATTGGTGCATTAACATTGCTGTTTGCAGGAATCAGCGCATTAACCCAGCATGATCTGAAACGGGTTTTAGCTTATTCAACCATAAGCCAGATCGGATATATGTTCCTGGCGTTAGGAGTAGGTGCATGGTCTGCTGCTATTTTTCATTTTATGATCCACGCTTTTTTTAAAGCACTTTTATTTTTAGGTGCAGGGGTTGTTATATTATTGCTTCACGAGGAACATGACATGTTTAAAATGGGGGGCTTATGGAAAAAATTACCTGTTGTTTTTTTTACCTTTTTAATTGGCTCAGCCTCCCTTGCAGCTTTACCACTTGTTACTGCCGGCTTTTACAGCAAGGACCAGATATTATGGTTTGCCTGGTCGGCAAGTAATGGCAGCACTTGGTTATGGTTAGCCGGGTTTTTTGGGGCCTTTATTACTTCACTATATACGTTCAGGATGATTTTCATTACTTTTTTTGGTGAAGTTAAAACCGAACCATCACATAAGCCTGGAAATTTCATGATTATTCCCATGATTGTGCTTGCTATATTGTCGTTGGTAGGAGGGTTTGTTGAATTACCGGAAAATTTCGGGGCGGTTCACCTATTCTCAAAGTTTGTGAATATCGTATTGCCCGTTACGGTGTTAAAGCATGGATCCAGTTTTGAATTACAGTTTCAGTTTCTTTCTGCTATTGTCTCATTAACAGGTATTTTTATAGCATATTTATTATTTTTTAGAAGGAACAAATTAGCTGAATCTTTTAGCCACAGCCGGTTAAGTAACTTTTTTTATAAGGGCTGGGCATTTGACTGGATTTATGATAGACTGTTTGTAATGCCTGTCGTTTGGCTTTCAGAGATAGATAAAAATGATTTTATTGATTTATGGAGTAAAGGTGTAGCTGCATTCGCAAGTTATATCAATAGCTTACTCAGTTTTACACAAAATGGAAAGTTAAGATGGTACGCCATGGCATTGGCAATAGGTATTGTTTTAATAATAACTATTATGCTTAAACTATGATACTTTTACTTCTTATTGTCATCTTATTAATAGGTGGATTCCTGGCAGGGATTGCTGGAAAACGGAGCTCTCTCCTACCCCGTGTTATATCGTTGGTAGCTTTGGCTATTGACCTTATCCTGGTATTGGCTATCGCAGTTCAGCATGGAGGAAATAGTAATAATGCATGGATGATTGATTATAGTGTTAAATGGATACCACATTTTGGAATTAGTTTGCACCTTGCTTTGGACGGATTAAGCCTGTTGATGTTAATACTTACTTTCTTTTTGGGCATTTTAGCTGTTTTAATTTCCTGGAAAGAGATTAATGAAAGCGTTGGCTTCTTCCACTTTAATATTTTGTGGATATTGGCTGGCATTGTTGGTGTATTTCTTTCGATGGATTTGTTTTTATTTTATTTTTTCTGGGAATTGATGCTGGTTCCCATGTATTTTCTTATTGGAATATGGGGACACGAAAACCGCATTTACGCCTCTTACAAGTTTTTTATTTACACACAGGCAAGTGGATTGCTTATGTTTTTGGCAATCCTGGCGTTATACTTTATGCATGGGAACAGTACAGGAATATACACGTTCGATTACCAGCAATTGTTAGGTACTACCATGTCTTTACCGGCCTCGATATTGTTAATGCTGGGATTTCTAACTGCTTTTTTGGTCAAATTGCCTGTTGTTCCATTGCACAATTGGTTGCCTGATGCACATACCGAAGCTCCAACTGCCGGCAGTCTTATTCTTGCAAGTTTATTGCTAAAAACAGGGGCTTATGGTCTTATTCGTTTTGTGGTACCTTTATTTCCTTCTGCGGCTGTAAGTTTTGCGCCAATTGGAATGATTTTAGGAGTGACCGGTATTTTGTATGGCGCTAAACTGGCATTTGCCCAAACTGATCTGAAGCGTTTGATTGCCTATACCAGTGTTAGTCACATGGGATTTGTTATCCTGGGGGTGTTTGCTTTTAATACAATAGCTTATCAGGGGGTGGTAATGCAAATACTTGCGCATGGGATCAGCACAGGGGCATTATTTATAATGGTGGGACAAATTCAAGAGCGTATTCATACCCGTGATATTGACAAAATGGGTGGTTTGTGGAAGCAAATACCTATTTTAGGTGGCATTGGGCTTATATTTTCTATGGCATCTCTTGGTTTGCCAGGGTTAGGAAATTTTGTTGCAGAATTTCTAATACTAACTGGCACTTACAAAGCAAGCATATTAATGACTTGCCTTGCAAGTATTGGACTGGTAGCCGCTACAATATATTCACTAAGAATTTTACAAAAAGTTTTCCTCGGAAAAGAAAGCACAGAATGGAAAATCAAGGATCTTTCTGTACGTGAAAAAATAATTTCTGCATCACTCATCATTACTATTGTTTGGATGGGGCTCTTCCCCCAGCCTATTTTGAATACAGCAAAGCCAGCCCTGTTAAAAACACTTGATTCGACGGTTCAGATAAAATCGACAACTGTGAATAAGAGTATTAACTTAAAGAAGACTAATGATTTAAGAGAAAATAGAATAATGAACAAGGATTAACGATTTTTGATTTTAGAAGTGTTCGTACTTCTTCATTATTCTAAAATCGATGTTCCTTGTTCGATATTAATAATTGAAATAAATTATGACAGCAACAGATTTTTTATGTTTAGCGCCTTTTTTAATTTTGGCAAGTGCACCTCTTATTATGATGCTTACCATAGCATTTTTCAGGAGTTATGAAGTAATATATGGTTTTTCTGTACTGGCATTTTTGGCTGCGTTTGTTTCCATCTTCTTTATAATACCTGTAATTCCACACAACATCAATCCGTTATTTGTTTTCGATCATTTCAGTCTTTTTTTCCTGGGAATGATCATTGTAGCAGGCTTGCTGGTTACTCTTTTATCGTATGATTATCTTAAGCAGCAATTGGGAGAAAGAGAAGAATATTATATTATTCTTTTTGTGGCTACCTTCGGCGCTGCTTTACTGGTAGTTGCAAAACACTTTGTAACTTTTTTTCTGGGTTTAGAAACTTTAAGTGTTTCACTATATGTTTTGATTGCTTATAAAAGGCACAGTGATTATTCCATAGAAGCAGGTGTAAAGTATCTGATTCTGGCTTCTGTGTCTTCGGCATTTTTATTGTTTGGAATGGCTTTAATTTATGGGGGAACAGGAACTATGGAATTTAATGGAATAGGTTCTGCCATAAAGGCTATGGATTTTTTATCTCCAATTATGATTGCCGGATTTGGAATGATAATGGTAGGTGTTGGTTTTAAATTGGCATTAGTGCCTTTCCACATGTGGACTCCTGATGTTTACCAGGGAGCGCCTGCTCCTGTAACTGCCTTTATCGCTACTGCATCTAAAGGCGCTGTGATGGCGCTTTTGCTGAGATTTTTTTACGGGATTAATGGATTTCAGTATCCTGCTTTAGTTGTGGTTATTTCCGTAATAGCCGTCCTTTCTATGTTTGTGGGAAACCTGCTTGCGCTAAGACAACAAAACGTGAAAAGGATTTTGGCCTATTCATCTATTGCTAATCTGGGATATCTTTTAGTTACTTTGCTAACAGGTGGCACGAATGGTATTCAGGCTGCTATTTTTTACCTTATTGTCTATTTTGTTACCACTATCGGGGCTTTTGGTGTGGTTTCGCTATTGTCTGTATGTGGAGATGATGCCGACCAGCTCGAAAACTATAAAGGGCTTTTCTGGAAGCGCCCGTGGGTTGCTATTGTATTTACACTAGTCATGCTTTCTCTTGCCGGAATACCAATTACAGCAGGATTTATGGCGAAATTTTACATCATATTTGCAGGCATGAAATCCGGTCTCTGGGTGCTAGTATTCAGTTTAATTGTGAATAGTGTAATTAGCCTTTATTATTATCTGAGGGTTGTAACAACCATGTTTTCTATTGCTAATAAGGAAGAAATACCAGCTATTTCGTTTACCGGTAATTTTGTTTTGGCTGTTATAGCCATTGGCATTCTTTGGCTGGGCACACTACCAGGGGAGCTCCTTAATTTGATTACTCAGTTTTCGGGGTTAAAGTAGGGTCTGTAAAGAACTAATTTATTGATACCTGACATTTGCAAATATTGGGATAGCATACTATTTGTAATTATTAATTGCTTGCAGGTATTTAGCTTTTTTAATTCTATAATTACACTGGGATTCAGTAAGGTTATCGAGGGTGCTTTGATATGCCGATTGCGCTTCGAGAAGATCGGACATTGTGGAAATGCCTGCCCTGTAATAGTCGGTGGTTACCTTAAGGTTTTCTATAGCCTGTTCTATCGATTTTTGAGTTATACTTACCTGAAAATAATTTTCATTAAGCTCATTATTAGCCTGTTCTATCTGAAGAGACAGTAATTCGGATGTTTCCGACAGTTTATTACGTGCACTCTCAACTTTAGCCTTACTCTGTTTAATTTTATGCATCCCTCCCCACCAGTCGGTAATAGGAATGCTTACAGTTGCAAAGGCTAATGCATTTGTACTACTGCTATTCATGATATCCATGTATAGACCGACACCGCCAATAGCCACCTGTGGAAGATTTTCTCCAATTACCATCCTTTTTTGTAGTTTCTCTGCAACTATTACACTACTGAGCATTTTATATTCCGAACGGCTGGTGACTGCAATATCGGGTTTGACATAATACTTTTGTGGCAGTTCTAATTCAGCTGCCGGGCCTGCAAGCATCAATGTGCTGTCATAAGCAATGCCAATATGTTGGCATAACGCACGTTGCGAAAGGTTAATTCCGTTATGAAGTTTCAAAGTATTTATTTCCACTTCGTTCTGCTTTAACTCTACTTTCAGCAAGTCCGTACGCTGAACTAACCCGGCTTTGTATGCACCTGTAACATCGCGATGAAGTGTATCGAGCAATTTACGGTAACTATCAAGTGTTTTTATTTTTTCACGTAACGTTATTACTGTCCAGTAAAGCTCTTCTGTTTTTACCAAAACATCGGTTATGGTAAGGGTCTGCTTTTCGCGGTTTATCTCATATCCAACCTTTGCGAGTTTATTGCCATTGATAATCCTTCCCCCGGTAAAAACTGGTTGTGTGACTGTTACTGCAGCTGTGTTTATATAATCCATCATATTTATCGGGATAGACGGGATATAAGCAAACTGGGTCGCAGTTGCCAGGTTTGCCGGATTACCATCGTATACGGGCAGGTTCATTTGCGGGATAGCGCCTTTAATCAGATAATTGGATGATCGCATAGCTGTTGCACTGGCGCTTGCTTTTGGAAAATAATTGGTGAATGTACTTTTCTTTTGTTCTGCCGATTGGATTACTTCGTAATTCGCTTCTTTTATTTTATGATTATTCAATAATGCCAGATTTTTACAAGAATCAAGGCTTAATGTTTGAGCCTTTGTATTGGATGAGAATAAAGGAAGCATCAATACTAATAATACTACTGCACCTTTGGCTGGTACTGACCAGAAACCGGCTTTCTTAACTTTATCGCTATAAACTAAAGAATAAAGTATGGGGAGAATGTAGAGGGTAAGTACCATAGAGATTAATAACCCAAAGCAGATTACTGTACCTAAAGGACCCCATAGCGGAGAACGGCTAAGGATCATGGGTATAACCCCTACTGAAGCGGCTGCTGATGTCAGGAAGATTGGGCGCATACGACGTTTGCCGGCAGCCAGTGCTGCTTCATGTATAGGCATTTTATCCCTTTCCCTTAATACACGGGCATAATCAATAAGGATAATGCCATTACGTACAACCATTCCACAGAGGCTGGAAATGCCAACAAATGCAGTCACGCTAAAAGGATATCCCATCAGCTTCAAACCTATGGCTGCACCGGGAAGTGTCAGCAACATAGTAGACATAATCAGGAGTGATAATTTTTCTTTCTTAAATTGAAACAACAGGATAAAGAAAATAAGGACAATGCTCAATGCCAATGCAACGGTCATAGGATTAAAAACCTCTACCTGGGCTTCATAATCGCCGCCGTAACTGATTGAGGTCCTGTCGGGAAGTTCAAGTTTGTCGATTTGAGGCTTGATTTCATCAAAAATTGTTGCAGCAACACCTTTCGAGTCGTTGTCAATGAAAATTGTCAGTGTACGTGTGCCATTGCGGTGCACAATATTCCCTTCCGTCCATTCGGGCGAAAAACTGGCAAACGAACGTAATGGTAAAGCGGAAAAAGTTGACATCGAAGTAATATATTGATCTTCAATCGTTTTTATACTTTTTTTGTTTTTACTTTCTTGCGTAAGGCGCACTTCAATAGGGTAATCGTTTTCCCAAATCGTTGTTAATGGCAAACCATCCAAACCAACCATGAGCGATGTAGCGATCAAGCCTTTTGAATATCCTATCCGGTTGGCTTTGTCGCGATCAAGGTTAACTTTAATGTTCTGCTGTTTCTGGTCCCAATCGGTGCGCACCCAGGCAATATGTTGCGTTTTATTTAAAATAGCATTTACCTGTTCTTGGACTGCCCGGATATCTTTTATCGAATCGGACGAAATACGGATTTCATTTTGGGCTTTATTCATTTGAAGCGCAAGTATTTTGAACTTCACATGGGCATTTTCGAATTTGTCGGCATATTTAGCAGTGTAATTGTTCACTATTGCGCGTGTAGCCTTGTCTGAAATAGTGTTGATCAGTAATTGGCCGTAATTTGGCGAAGGCATGTTGGGTGCATAAACCACTTGAAAACGAGGCGAACTGGTACCTATGAAACTGGTTACATTGGTTACACGCTTGTCATGGAGCAATACGTTTTCCACACTGTCCACCACTTTAGCAGTGCTTTCGAGCGACGAGCCGGTAGGCAGGTAAACTTCTACGGCAAACTGGTTACGTTCCAGTTCGGGAAACAACTGCTGATCTGTGGTTTTGAACAATATAACAGACAATGCAATTAACAAAATACCTGAAGCAATAACTAATTTAGGGTGTTTGAATGCTTTTTCGAGCGTAACATCAAACCAGCCCTGAAGCCAGTCTAAGAACGTCTTGCCTTTTTTCGAATTGCTGTTGTTTTTTAACCCTTTTTTGATAAAAACAAAATTCAGGTAGGGTACCAATAAAGCGGCCACAATAATTGATACTATCAACGCTGTACTCACAACAATAGGGATGGTCATAAGAAATTCACCTGCCGTGCCCGGCACCATTAAACCGAGTGGAACGTATGTTACAATAATAGCCAGTGTTGCAGTAACAATAGGTATAAAAAGCTCCTTTGCGCTTGTTATGGCCGCATGCCAGGGCGAAATTCCATGATCGATTTTTTCAACATGGTTATCAATAATCACTATCGAGTTATCAACGATCATCCCCAACACAAGAATTAATGCAGCCAACGAAACAGTATGTAATTCAACCCCAAAGAAATATATAAACCCAAGGGTTAGAAGTACCGAGATAGGTACCGTAATACCTGCCACCGAGGCTACCCGGAACGGGAGTAATAGCATGGTTACCAGGATAACAGCTACAATTGCGATGAGAAACTCGCGCATAAAATCGCTTACCGAATCGTTTACATACTTTGGCAATTCCGAAATTTTAGCCACTTTAATATCTTCAGGGCAGCTTTTTTTGAAGGTTGCAATGGCTTTATCCACATCCTTACCATACTCAACAATGTTGTTGCCCGGTTGCATTTCGAGCGAAAGAAGTATAGTTTTCTTGCCGTTTTGTTTTATATAGTTGTCCGGGTCTTCATAACGACGCTCTATGGTAGCAATGTTTTTAAGACGTACCACATTACCCCGCGGATCGGAATATACGATCTGGTCGGCCAAATCCTTTTCCGATTCGAAGTTGGCAGGCAAATGAACGGCCAGGTTGTTTTTGCCATCTTTCAATACCCCCGCATAGTTTATCATACCGTTCAGCTGGTATGAGCCTAATAACGAAATGGATTTGATATTATATTCATTCAGCATTTCGGGCTTCACGTTTACATATATTTTTTCTTTTTGTAAGCCATAATGCTTCACTTTTGAGGTAGCCGGTATTTTCCTGCATTCGGCTTCCAGTTTTTTCAATTGCTCTTCCAGTTCTTTATAGCTTTTGGTATCCGACGATAAGGTAATGAGTAACGCTGAAGTATCGCCAAAATCGGAGTTAGCAACCAGTGCAACAACACCTGTTGGAAGGCTCATCTTAAGTTCGCTCAGTCCATGTTTTAGCTTGGACCAGAACTGATCGGCATTCTTTACATTGTCATTCAGTTCAACAAAAATGTACATGATACCTTCTTTTGAGTGCGAATAAGTCTTGGCTTTCTTAACTTCCGTATAACCAAATATATAGTTTTCAACAACCTTGGTTAGTTGTTCTTCAACCTCGGTCGAGGTAGCGCCAGGATATACACCTACAATTACACCCTGACGAATAGTGAATTGAGGAAACTCATTCCGTGGCATTTTTATCAGCGCTACAACGCCAATTATCATTAGTAGCACAGATATAATAATTACGATATTATGATTCCGCATTGCGGCCTCAATAATTCCTGATTTTTTGTAATCCATTTTACAAACTGATTAAACTGTTGTCCGATAATTTTTCTTTCCCTTCTTTCACTACTATTTGACCCTGTTTCAAGCCGGAAAATACTTCCAAATCGTTACCATGGTAATAACCGGGTTGGATGATTTGTTTCTTTACCCTTTTCTGCGCGGTGTCTACTACATAAACATACGCATTGCCTTCTTTATCCTTGGTTACGCTTTGGTATGGGATTAAAACCAACTCTTTTTCCGATTTTAGGTTTAAGGTAACATCGCAAACCATGCCAGGCTTTAAATCGAGGTTTGAGTTATTGACCGTAATTTTGGCATCGTATGTACGTGAAAAAACATCGGCTACAGGACTGATATTAGTTACTTCGCCTTTAAAAGATTTATTATTTAGCGCCGAAACCGTAAAATTTGCCTGGATTCCTTTGTGAATTTGGCCTATTTCGTTTTCAGGTACGGATATTTTAACAAATACCAAGTTAATTTTTACCAGTTCTAAAGGGGATGCAGTGAGGCTAATAGATGACATACCAGGTTCAATATTGCGACGACCAATTATCCCATCTTCTGGCGCCCGCATGTAACATTTATCGAGGTTATTTCTGGATAAATCGAGGGAAGATTTTGCCTGTTCCAGATTGGTTTCCATTTCAACCCATTTAATTTCCGGCAGACTGCCCTGTTCGTGTACTGTTTTCAACCGATCGTAAGCGTCTTTGGCTTGTTGGTATTTAGCTTGAGCTATATCGTACATGTTTAGCATGCTGCCTTTATCAATTGTTGCCAATAACTGGCCTTTTTTTACAGCATCACCAGCATCAACCATCACTTTTTCAACTGTTCCTATTGTTTGAAACGAAAGCGGAATGGTTTGCGACGGTTCTATGGTACCACTATACCTTAGATCAACTTCTATCTTCTCCGATATTACTTCGGTGGTGGATATTTTAATGCTTTTTTCTGCTACATTTTTTTCTTGGTTTTGCTTTGGGCTGCACCCTGCAATAATGGTCATTACAACTGCCAGACTAACTACTTTTTTCATCATATTTTATATTTAATTTATTTTGATACTGAACGATTAGTATGTTATATGCGAAAAAAAATTAGATTTTTAACAATTTATATAATTCATCAAGTTGATCTTTTAAAGTATCTACGGTTAATTCAACTGACTTATCCTGAAGAAGATTTCCTGCAAGCCCGATAGCGATAGAGAAATAAATCCCTGCCCAAAGCGAAGTATTTATATCACTGCGGATTTCACCTCTTTTAATGGCATTATCTAATATATGCTTTATTTTATCTATTTCAGTATTAAAGAAACGTTCCTTTTCTTGCGCAAAACCGGGATAATGTCTGAATCCATCAATAATTAACGACATGTAATTTATAGGGATATATTCAGGGAACTTTCTAAATAAATTGTCAATTGTTTTTCTCACATTTTGAATACATAGATCGTTATATTCTAATAAGGTTACATTCTCAATATCCGCATCAATTTCTGTAAATATAAGGTACTTGTCTATTACTGCCTTGAAAAGTTCTTCTTTGTTTGTAAAATGATGATATAAAGCGCCTTTTGTAAAACCAATGGCTTTACTAATATCGCTTATGGATACTGCTTCATAACTTCTGCTTAAAAATAAGCTATATGCCTGGTCTATAATATATTCTCTCGTGTCACTCATTTAATTACATACTGAACGATTGGTATGCGAAAATACGCTTAAAAATAAAAAAATACGCAAAAAATAAAAAAAAATTCTACACCTCTTTTTTTCTATGGTAATTTCACGGTATTATGATTTGCATATTTTCGTTGCCCTCCCTACAAAAGTAAGGCTGAAGATCGGATAAAACTGCTTCTATTACCCTATTTATGGAGTATCTATTGATAAGACCGCCATGTTACCTTATTATTTAAAGTAGATGATAATGACTTAACAGTAATTTCCAAAATTTGACCTTACATGTCGTTTTACGACCTAAAATAGGTCTCATTTTTTCCAACCTTCTTTTCTCATTTTTTTCCAATATTTTATTATATTGCTCATTATTAGAAAGTTATTTAAAACAAATTGTTAATAAACCTGTTGAAAAAATGGTACAGATATAAAGCATTTATTTATTTATATTTACATGGATTATATATCTGTTTTATAATATTAATTACTAACCCTTATAATTTTTTATCATGAACAAACAAGAATTAATTGATTCCATTGCAAAAGAAAGTAAACTTTCGAAGGCCGCTTCTAAAAAAGCATTAGAAGGATTAACCAAGAGTGTAAAGAAATCGTTGAAGAAAGGCGAAAAAGTAACCTTAGTTGGTTATGGCACTTTCTCAGTAGTAAAAAGAGCTGCTAGAATGGGTAAAAACCCACGGACAGGACAATCCATAAAAATTCCTGCAAAGAAAGCAGTGAAATTCAAAGCTGGCGCTGAACTTGCCGCAGCTGTTTTAAAATAGAAGTTTGTCAAAATTGTAATGAAGCCCGGTTTGCGATTTAAATTAGTAAACCGGGCTTTTTTAATTTAATCAGGCGCACACAATTGATAGCTTTGGGTATTGTTGCCAGAAGATATTGTTACTTTATCGAAAAAACAGAGGCCTTTTTTGCTGTTTCAGTGATACCATTCTTACCTTGAAATACTTCTTTGCCCCACCACGTAAGGTTTTTCCAGTCGCTAAGGTCGAGCCAGGCATTTTCTTTGTTGTTGCCGGTCCATGACCATGGCATATAGCCATAACCTAGTTCCTGGCATTTGCGGAGAATAACCTTGTGGTCGACCATACACTTCAGGTTATTATTGCCATTGTCGAAATTATATCCGAATTCTCCCACAATCAAAGGCAGTGATAAATCATAGACCTTTTGCAATTCGGTTTCGATATTCTTTTGATCGTTCCACGAGCCATACATGTGGATTGAAAAAAGTAAATTTTTCTGTGGGTCATAACCAAGTAGTTCTTTCCCGCATTGTAGAATAGGTTGAAGGTTTTGGCCCCAACCTGGTGCATCAATTACCAGTGTAGTTCTGATTCCGGAGTTCCTTAATTTTTCAATTGCCTGCATATAACTGTTTTTCCAATAGTCAGCAGTAACGGTATGATCGCCCCATTCATTTGCCAGATTTATAAGGATATATTTATCATACCTGAGAAGAACTTTTTTTACCAGACTGTCGGTATAATATGCAACGGTTTCCAGCAACTTTTCAGTTTTTGGACTACCGGTAGCATCATGCAGTTCTACCATGGGAATGATGTCTAATTCAATACATCGTTTTATAACTTTTTCCAATTGATCTGTTTTTCCTTTAGTTTGCCAAACAATACGGACACAATTTGTTTTAAGTTCAGCAATTCGGTCTAAAGCTTTTAGCGATTCTTCCTGAAACCAGATATGAGGATTGTTCACACCCCGAATAATAAACTCCTTACCGTTAGCGTCGAGCAAACGTGTTCCTGAAACAGTAAATCCCTGGGAAAATCCCTGATATCCAATAATTAGTGATAAAGCAAAAAAGAGAAGTGAAATGAATAGTTTTCGAGCCATGTTTCGAAATTTTTTGTTAATTATTAGTAAATGTAAAGATATTTCTGGTTACTAAAAAAAATTTTTTCTTTTATTCAGATTGTTAGCAATTCCAAAATAATACTTCTGAATCTTATGATTGAATAGGAAAGTAAAAAATGGCATGTATAGGAACAAAAAATCCCGTGTTACCGGGATTTGTGGGCCCACCTGGGCTTGAACCAGGGACCCCCTGATTATGAGTCAGGTGCTCTAACCAGCTGAGCTATGGGCCCATAT
>Ga0182017_10000268_pt1 | contig 40386 bp, 35 predicted proteins | sample 712E3DmetaG_FD_120492 | JGI IMG/M metagenome (GOLD analysis project Ga0182017, IMG submission 120492) | Permafrost microbial communities from Stordalen Mire, Sweden - 712E3D metaG | ecosystem: Environmental > Terrestrial > Soil > Wetlands > Permafrost | place: Sweden: Stordalen | collected... | reverse complement strand
GTAGTTCCGGCCGGAAGAAATAACGGCACTACCCCGAATTTGGCAAATAATTCAGTAATTTGTCTCTTTTCACTCCCGAAGAAATTAATAAAATTTATAACATTCGTCTTTTTCTGCGGAGGCTTTACAATCCCCGTCAATAGCGCATGCCATGCCATATCAAAACCCGTCGCCCAGATTTTGCTTTTAAATCCTTCACAAAATAATGGGATCACCGGAATCGGTATTTCTGTTTTCGAATCTTCTATAATACTTTTTATATCTTCACCGATTACTCCGGAAACACAGGATGTGGAAACAAATATGGCATTCGGATGATACCGCCTGTATGTTTCGGTAATTGCTGCACGCAGTTTCGCCGCAGCGCCGAACACCGTGTCGTTTTCATTTAAATTTGTCCCCACGAACTGTGCATTTCGCGGCTCAAATCCTAACATCATGCCCAGATATTTCCGTACAACGCTGGCGCCGATGGCATCAACTGTGCAACCAACCGGTGCATGGTTCACAACTGCCGCATCCAGAATTCCGCAGACCATCCCCTGGGCACATCCCGCATTGCATAAACTGGTCTGATTAAAACAACGCTCCCGGTTTCCCAGCCGGCCGCAACTGGATTTTTGCGCAGCGTCACGCAACGTACCGCAATATCCGGATATTGATCCAAGCCGGTTTTCTCGGGTTGGCGCTTCAGAAACTTCCAGATTTATCTCCATATTTTTCTCCTTCGAAATCGATATATTTTATATATTTCCGTGCGCTTCAATTCTTACTTCACCGTTCTCATAAGAGAGTAAATAATCGGCCCATTTGGCAGCCCACTCTCTTAGCGCCTTCACATCCATCGGAGATGGGGACTTTGAATCGGTATGGCGCGCTATTTTATTCGCTAAAGACGTGTAAATTTTTGCCTGGGGTGAATCCGGAAAAGCTTCTATAGTAGTCTTTCCTTGAAGTTCGCTTTGCGTTACCGTCACCGATCTTGGGATATACTCGATAACTTGAGTATTGGTCATTTTTACAAAATCATCGATGATTTCTTTGGCATATGGGGCATTCACTGAATTAGCAATCAATCCCCCCAGCAGCGCGCCCCCGGAATTAGAATATTTCTGAATCCCTTTAAACAGATTATTTGCTGCATATATCGCCATAAAATCGGAGGAGGACACCGTAAAAACGTGTTCGGCGATTCCCTCTCGAATCGGCACGGCGAACCCGCCGCAGACAACGTCTCCCAGTACATCATAGATAACGAAATCAAGGTCTAGCTCTTCGAATACTTTTTGCTGTTTAAAGAGCTGCACTGCAGTAATGATTCCCCGTCCCGCGCACCCGACACCGGGAGCCGGGCCCCCTGATTCGACGCAGTAGACCCCGTTGAAACCTTCAAAAATAACCTCGTGTGCTTTAACTACGTTTTCTTCTCTTAAAGTATCCAGGACGGTTGGAATATATTTGCCGCCCCTCAATGTATTGGTGGAATCACTTTTTGGATCGCATCCGAACTGCATTATTTTATATCCGGCTTTGGATAGTGCCGCGCTCAAATTCGAAGTGGTAGTTGATTTACCAATACCACCCTTTCCGTAAATTGCAATTTGTTTTATGTGTTTTGCCATGCTGTAAACTCCTGTCTGTACTTTTATTTAGTAAAATTTCTTTATTTCTAAAATTGTTTGTTTTGTTTCTTCAAGTAAACAATTAACCTGGGTAAAATTTGGTCAATATTACCGCTGACTGCTAAAAATTGAATTCCGGCAGCGTTCAGTTTCATTACAGCACAGGGACCGGCCTGATTTATTAGCACTATACGGCAGTCCGCGAGCGCGTTCACGGAGTTTTGCATTTTTTCGTCGTGTCCTTCTCCGGTACCGCAAGAGGCAGCCGTTTTCCGGTATTCAGAATATTTATATCCTCCATTGTCATCGACAATATAGATACCAAATCCCTCACACGTTCCAAAATGCTGATTAACCGACTTGTTATCGTTACTGCCGATAGCTATCTTATAGGACATTGTTTATTTACCTCTTTGCAATCACTCATCCGTGAGAAAACGTTTCCGGATGTGTGGTAAAAAGTAATCCCGCCAGGTCTTGACCGCTTCCGGGAATTCCGCAAGCATCTGCCCTGCAATGCTGGCAGTGACGGAAAACTGTCAGATGCTTTTCCGCGGTTTCACGGGCAAGGTTTAGTTCCTCGCAAGTTGGAGCCGGAATATCCTTCATTTCGTTTTGCGGGATGAGTGGAATAATGTTTATCATCGAGGCTCCGGCTTCGGCAGTAGTTTTGGCGATTTCCTCCACATGGTTGCCATTAACGCCGGGGATCAAAACAGTATTTATTTTTATTAGTGGACCGATAGCGCTCATTTTCCTGATGCCGTTTAATTGAGCTGTAATCAGTTTTTCCACTGCCTCATCTCCTGTTAAATGGACGCCGTGCAATATAATACCGGAGCAAATATTCCGCAGGATTTCCGGCCTCACTGCATTGACGGTCACTGTTATTGTCGTTACTCCGGCTTCAATCAGCTTTTGTGCATTGTCCTCTAACAAAAGACCGTTAGTGCTCAAGCATTTTATTAATTTTGGATACCTGTTATGAATCAATTTAAAAGTTTCCAATGCATGAGGTGTAGCCAAAGGATCACCCGGCCCCGCTATGCCCACCACCGTAATCTCAGGGCAAAGCTTTAATGCTTTTTCTACTACAATCAGCGATTCTTCGGGACTTACGACTGCATTAGTTACACCGGGTCTAATTTCATGTTTGTTAAAACTACGCCGGCAAAACTTGCATTGTATGTTGCAAGCTGGACTTACCGGTAAATGGATGCGCCCATATTTAAAGTGCGCATCGCCTCCCAGGCAGGGATGCTTTTTTACCAGATGCTCGAATTTATTTTCATTATTGTTTTCTAAAATTCTTGTCATGGGATGTTTCCTTAAAATAAAGGAGGCTAAATTCGATCTCAATCTGAGATTGTTGAATTTAGCCTCCGGACGACCAGTCAGCCTCAATGATTTATGTAAGTTGTTCTATATGTATTATTCTTCGTTGATAAACCTCGCTTTTTCCAGTTTGTCAATTTGAACTACTTTATGGTCCTGAACAATAATCTGAACATAACCATAACTTACGCTTTCCACAGTTTTAATGATTTCCCGTATAGGAAAGCCATGATAATATTCCGGGATAGATTCATTAATATTGTTTTCGTTTTTCATATTGAACTTCACCGCTATCTAATGCCACCAGGAAATGCTTATTGTAGATGATGTTGGTCTTATTAGTAAACATTAGTAATATTTATAACTTAACATGAATCCGGAACCTTTGTCAATACACTCTTAAAACATTTATTCATCTCATAATTTGACATACGTTTTAATCCATGTTAATTTTATAGACATAGTATTGTTGTCTTACTAGATATAATTAATCAACAATAGGAGTAAATATCGATGAAGCTCTCAACCAGAGCAAGCTACGGCACAAGAGCTCTATTAGATTTGGCTATCCATTCCCGGGCAAATTCGACTATAACTCTGAAAGAAATCGCAGAAAGGCAGGATATCTCGTTATCCTACCTCGAACATATCGTAACTCCGCTGATTGCCGGAGGGGTAGTACGCAGTGTGCGGGGAAATAAAGGAGGGATTACGCTGGCTAAACAGGCGAAGGATATTACGCTCAAGGAAATAATTAACCTGCTGGAGGGTCCCACTGCACTGGTGGAATGTCTCATCAATTCCAGTACGTGCGCCAAATCCGGGGGTTGCGTCACTCAGGAAATTTGGGCTGAACTGGGACAGGCAATTGACCATGTATTAGAAGGTAAAACGCTCCAGGACCTGGTCGAACGTGAAAACAACAAAGACGGTTCGAAAAGAATGTACTATATCTAGGTAATATTCTCCGAATATTGGTTTCAGCAAATCAGGACAGCAGTAATATTGAGGTAACTATATGACTGATAACAATCAAAAAGCAAACAAACTGAAATACAAATCCATTGAATTTCCAGTCCTCACCAGAGGAATTGCAAATGATATTACAGAAACTACCGGTAATACTCCGCTTGTCAGGCTAAACCGGGTTATTGATAATGCTCAGTCTGCCGTAGTCGCTAAACTGGAATCCTTTAATCCGGTTAACAGCGTGAAGGATCGTCTCGGAGTGGCATTGATATTGGATGCTGAAGAGAAGGGATTGATCAATAAAAATACTACGATCATTGAACCGACCAGTGGTAATACTGGTATTGCCCTGGCCTTTGTGGCTGCCGCCAGAGGTTATAAACTCGTTTTAACCATGCCTGACACAATGTCCGTTGAGAGAAGGCAACTGCTTTCAATCTTCGGGGCTCAACTGGTACTGACTCCCGGCGCTGAGGGGATGGACGGAGCAGTTAAAAAAGCTGAAAAATTAGCCGCTTCAAACCGAAATTATTTCCTGCCCCAACAATTTAAGAGTTTAGCTAATCCGGAAATACACCGTCTGACTACCGCCGAAGAAATCTGGCGTGATACGGAAGGCAAAGTGGATATCGTAATTGCCGGTGTGGGAACCGGGGGCACCATCACCGGAATCGCCCAGGCTTTGAATGACCGTAAACCTGGTTTTAAATCGATTGCCGTCGAACCGGCAGGGTCGCCGGTGCTTTCGACAGGGAAAGTCGGGACACATCGCATTCAGGGCATCGGGGCAGGCTTTGTACCTGATGTTTTCAAAAAAGAACTGGTGGATGAAATTATTACAGTTACAAATGAGAATGCCGGAATTACTGCTCGTCGCCTGGCAAAAGAAGAAGGGATTTTGGCCGGTATATCTTCGGGTGCTGCCGCCTGGGCAGCGATCGAAGTGGCTAAAAGACCGGAGAATAAGAGTAAACTGATCGTAGTCATTTTACCCGATACGGGGGAACGTTATCTCAGTACCTGGTTATTCCAGGATATGGTTTAACTATATTCTAATACCTGCGTTATTTGTCAAATACACAGTTTAAGGAAGACCAAAGTGGAATTTGAAACTATTATCTCCCATGCCGGTAAAAAAATGGACCCTGCTTACGGTGCGATGTCCATGCCGATATACCAGACATCCAATTTCGTTTTTGACGATATTGGTAAAACAAGAGCTGGATATGATTATTCCCGCACGGCGAACCCGACCCGTAAAGTGCTGGAAGACACTTTAGCCAAGTTAGAAGGCGGGCATGCGGGATTTGCTTTCGGTACAGGGATGGCGGCAATAACGACAGCAGCTCACCTGCTCAAAACCGGCGATCATGTTATCTCCGGAGATGATATTTACGGAGGCACGTACCGCCTGTTTCAGAACGTGATGAAAGACCACAGCATTGAATTTTCATTCGTTCACATGAACAGTTCCAAATCTATTGAGGTTGCGATCAGGCCAAATACAAAAATGATCTGGTTTGAATCCCCATCTAATCCATTACTAAACATCGTGGATATCGAAATGGTGGCTTCGGTCGCAAAAAAATATAAAATACTCACGGTGATGGATAATACTTTTGCTACTCCGTACTTTTTAAAGCCGCTGGAATACGGAATTGACATGGTAATGCATTCCACCACCAAATATCTTAACGGGCACAGCGATGTGATCGGCGGAGCAATTATTACCAGTACGGAAGAATTAAGCAAGAAAGTCCAATTCTATCTGAATGCTCTGGGAACTTGCGCCGCACCTTTTGACTGTTGGCTGGTAACACGCGGTATCGCCACCCTGGCGGTGAGAATGAGAAAGCATGCTGAGAATGCGCAAGCTGTAGCTGAATTCCTGCAGCAGCATCCGACAGTTGCAAAGGTTTATTATCCGGGTTTGAAAACACATCCCGGACACGAGATAGCGAAGAAACAAATGAAAGGATTTGGCGGCATGGTCTCCTTTGAGATTAAAAATGGAGAAGCAGCAGCCCACAATTTCTTACGTAAGACCCAGCTATTTGCCCTTGCAGAATCTCTTGGCGGTGTAGCATCGCTGGCCGAATATCCGGCTTTAATGAGCCATGCTTCCATGTCGGCGGAGGCGCGGAAACAATGCGGTATATCTGAAGGATTGGTACGGCTTTCCGTGGGCATTGAAAATAGTAAAGATTTAATTGATGATTTAAGCCAGGCACTGGAAGGCTGCTGAGGAAATCATTGTGATGGAAATTAATTTCAGTCATCTGGCGCAATCGGCTGTTGAAGATCAACATCTTAATAAAGAAGCCTGCCTTGAAATATTGAATTGTCCCGATGAAAATATTCTAATTTTGCTCGATCAAGCTTATAAGGTGCGGCGTAAGTATTTTGGTGATAGTGTCCGTGTTCAGGTACTGCGCAACGCTAAAAGCGGGTTATGCGCTGAAGATTGCAATTATTGTTCGCAATCACGGATTTCAAAAGCTGGCATAGACAGATATCCCCTTTTATCCAGGGACACTTTAGCTGCCGATGCCCGTAAAGCTAAACAAATTAAAGCCTCCCGCTTTTGTATTTCCGCCAGCGGTACCCGACCCGACGAAACGGAGATTGAGCAGCTATGTGATGCAATATCTGCAATTAAAGAGGAAACTCAATTACCATTGTGCGCTACTTTAGGTTTGATCACCGATGTTCAAGCCGGAAAACTAAAAGCAGCAGGGTTAGACAGGGTAAACCATAATTTAAATACCAGCCGGCGTTATTATCCCCGGATTTGCACCTCCCATTCGTTCCAGGAACGCTGGGATACGATTCAACGCTGCAAGAATGCAGGATTGGAAATTTGCTCCGGTGCCATTTTCGGACAGGGAGAAAACGATGAAGACATCGTTGACGTGCTATCTGCTTTGATGGAAATCCACCCACAAGCTGTCCCTGTCAATTTTCTGGTTCCTATTCCGGGGACGCCGTTTGAAAAGTTGCAAACAGAATTGACACCTCTAAAATGTTTGAAGATACTATGTCTTACCAGATTAATCAATCCACAAAGCGAAGTGCGCGCTGCCGGAGGCTGGGAGTTTCATATGCGTCAACTCAAATCCCTGGCATTTTTTGTTGCAGATTCAATTTTTATAGACGGCTACCTTACCACGGAAGGCACTTCCATAAAGGAAGCAACTGGACTGATAACCGATTTAGGATTAAGTTCAAATATCCAATAATAATTATTATCGCCATTCGGTTCATTTTTAAGCCCGGCTATCTGGAGAAAAGTTCCTTACTGGGAGCCATTCATTATGTTGATGGTATATGTTACCCGGTTATTCTCAATTCAATCTCGGTTATCTTGCCCTTTTTAATCAAGAATCCTCTAATCACCACCCGTTCTGGATCGCGCAGAGATATAATGAAGTAAATTGATTCAGGCAGCAGGGCCGATTTAACATCTGTTGGCGAAGGATAAGCTTCCGTATGAACATGAGAGTGATAAACACCTAAAAGCTCCCATCTATTCTCACTGATTTCTTTATAAATAGAGAACATCTCTTGCGAATTAATTTTGTACTTGGAAGGACTGCGTTCGGTATTTGTTGTGCGATAGAGCTTTACCACATTGTTGTTAATGCCTGCTAAAATCCCGCAACATTCATTAAGTGCTTCTGAAACAGCGTGGGCTAGCATTTCATCAGCGTATTTCTTATCTAAATTAAATAAATCGACTGTTTTCATTTCGGATCAACAAAGACCTTATCACAAATCATCCCAGCTTCGCAATTTACAATCCATAAGACCACCTTCGGTAAGTCTATATTGCTGCGTTCCATCTTAAATTAGAGAATATTTTATTCGGTGTGCCATGTTTCTTAACTATAATTTGCCATAAGGATAATCATGAACATAGTTAAAGGCAGTTTGCATGGCATAATAATGCCAACAATGGATTTGAAACAGGAAAAATGAAAGGAGTAAAATAGGGTTACTCTGTCTTATTACAAATGGTCAAGTCAAAAAATGTCTCAGCATTGAGTTTAGCAAAATAGCCCTCAGCTCCACCAACATATCCTCCAGGCAGAACTATTAATTTCTCTTCAAGCACCCCCTTTAGGCAGCATTACAAAGATATTATCTGGCAATCTCCTAATCTTTACCGATAAAAATATCCAAATATTGTTTATAGACATAAGATTGACCTTAACCAATATCTTCTTCACATTCCCAGATATTTACTGTTTTCTTCGCAGCAATTGTGCCGTCATTCTAAAAACGGCATAAATATGTAACATATCTTGGTCTCTTTTTATAACTATTACACTAGACAAGCCATATAATGAAGGTGCCGGTAATCAGGAAATTTGTGGCTGTTGTCGGTTGCATATTCAGCATGGATGCACACCATTGAGTTTATTAGTTATTGAATAATTGAACTATTACTTGGACATTGCTCCGAGTTGTAATGTCCACAAACGCACGGGTAATCCTTGAGATAGCAACAAAAGGTTTAGGGAGATGGGATATATGGTTGATAATATAACTAAAGAGAAAGTGAATACTGTCAAAGGTAAAATAAAGAAAGATTCATCTAAATCAGCCGTTAGAAAGTCACCGGTAATCATAGGTAAAATTGAACATACAGCCGGAAAAGTACCGGGGCCGAATGGCAAGTCCAACAGCTCTCACGATATGTTATCCTGGCAACTTAAAACGCTGTTGGGTCAAATCCAGCAGATTGAATTACATGAGAGCGGCGACTGTCCTTGTATTTTAAATACCCAGGATCCGCCGGAAAGATGCCTGGGAAAGCATTTACTTAATATAAGCACACTCAGTCGAGAAACGGCAAATATGAGCAGCGAGAATAAAGAATGGCTACTAAAACTGGCAAGGGAAGCCAACGATCGCCATGAGCAATTCAAAAGATTCATTTGTCATACAGAAGATTTACCTAAACTAACAGATTGGGCCAGGAATTGGCGTAAACAGTATGTTGAACCTGTTTATTATACTTGCGAAGTCAACCCTCCCAATGAAATCAATCCGAATGCTCCGTCTGCAAAAACTGGAAAAGTGGCTGAGCGTTTGAACACTGCCGCTTGTAATTTACCAGTGGACCAGAACATGCCGGCCGGTAGTTGTAATAGAGAGGATTCGAAGAATTGATCAGGCATCAGGATATAAATTATCAGTTCTTATATCTGCATTGGAGTTATTCAACGAGTTAAGCTGTACCATGATCCATAATAGTGCCGTTAAAAAAGAACCAAGTAAAATACATCGTCGAGTGGAATGAGGGAAAGGATGCTGATTTCCTGATGCAATGGTCGGGTAGAGGCTATCGGTATCCCATCACTGAAGAACAGATTACCGGAAGACTCGTTGCAAACAGCAACGCAGATTACAAAATTTACGACATCAAGCTGGACGAAAAACTGATCGGAACGATCGAGTTGATGAGAATCGATCTCGCCGCGAAGAAGGCCAACATCGGGCGTTTTGACCATGCCAAAACGGGCAAAGGCTACGGAACAAAAGCTAAGAAGTTATTTACCGGCAGCGTTTTTGATGGAACACCGATCACAAAGCTCGTTTAATCGTTTTTAATTTCAATAAATCGGCTATCCGCTGTTATGAAAAAGCTGGTTTTGTCAAAACTAACGAAGCCTTGCGTCCAAATGGCTGGATTGCGATCACTATGGAAATAGCACGCTCATTGGAATAATTCGTGTAAGTAGAAGTTAAAAATCCAAGAAGTAATCTTTCCGCAATAGCCGCCATTATTCGCTACTAAAAACTCCCGTTAACAAAAAACAAAGCAGGGTTTTTGCCATATCTGGTATAATCAATTTAAGGCTTACCCCAACCACGAGAAAAGTTTTTAAACCCTCCAGAATCGCCAGTAGTTAAATCCTCTTTTATCCAGTAAAAATTCCGAGCCCCGTTTTATTCGGGGTTGTTGATAATTCCTCTTACCTCATCCTCGAAATTTGAACCGATTGGAGCAAAAGATGAAAGAATTCCTGGAAAAAGCACAAAAATCCGCACGCGCGATTGCCGCCAACGTAGAGAAAGTTATTGTCGGCAAAGGCAATACTGTAGAACTGGCGGTCATAGCCATCATGAGTAAAGGGCATTTACTGATTGAGGATGCCCCTGGTGTCGGGAAGACGATATTGGCGAAAAGTCTGGCTAAATCTCTGGATTGTACTTTTAAACGTATCCAGTTTACCCCTGATATGCTGCCGGGCGATATTACCGGGGTTTCTATCTATAATCAGAAAATCGGCGATTTTGAATTCCGTCCCGGTCCGATCATGGCGCAAATCGTTCTGGCTGATGAAATCAACCGGGCGACCCCCAAGGTGCAATCGGCGCTGCTCGAATGCATGGAAGAAGGACAGATCTCCGTCGACGGCGCGACCTATAAAATACCGGCTCCTTTCCACGTTCTGGCAACGCAGAACCCGATCGAGTATGAAGGCACATTCCCTCTGCCGGAAACACAACTGGACAGATTTATCATGAGAGTCAATATCGGCTATCCCAGTGCAGCCGATGAAGTGACTATCATCGATAACCAGCAGTTCAACCACCCTATTGCGGATCTCAAACCGGTAGCCTCAGGGTCTGATCTGGAAAACCTCCAGAATGCGGTAAAAGAAGTATTTGTGGACGACTCCATCAAGCATTACATCGTTACGCTGGTGGGTGCGACCCGCAACCATTCTGCGATCTATTTGGGTGCTTCTCCCCGCGGTTCGCTGGCCCTTTTCCGTACCGCGCAGGCCCGGGCTTTGTTACAAGGCCGGGATTATGTTTTGCCGGACGATGTTAAAGCGCTGGCAGAACCGGTTCTGGCGCACCGCCTGGTAGTGCGTCTGTCAGATACCTCATCGGATAAAAGCGGCCGGACTGTTATTGCCAACTTGATCGATACAATTCCGGTTCCGGGAACACTGGTTAGATAATTAACCTTGGCTGTGTCAGTATTTCGGATTTGCTGAGATAGAAAAGTGAAATTTAATAAATTTATTCTGATTATTCCGGCTCTCGTGCTGATTCTGGCGTTGATTGTCGGTTCCAGTCTCCTGTGGCGTCTGTTCGTGGCAGCGGCGCTGATATTAGCGGCAAGTTATTTATGGGCATTAATATCCGGACGCGGCGTTCGTATCAGCGTGGATAAACCTCCTTCCCACTTTCAATTGGGAGAGCGTTATGCCCGCGAAATTATGGTTGAAAATACGAGCAGGTTCCCCCGGTTATTCATTAAAGTCGGGGAATTTACGGATATCCCCGGTTATCAGAATGAACGTTTTTTAAACCTTAAGTCAAGAGAAACCCGCAGCTGGTCAACGACTTTGACCTGCACACACCGTGGTGAATTTACAATGGGAATGGTCACGATTACTTCCGGGGACCCCTTTGGATTTTTTACGGAAAAGCGGACCTTTGGTGAACCCACCCGTATAATAATATATCCCCGGATTGTCGATTTGCCTCTATTCAAGTCTGTCTCTTTGAATGAATTCGGTTTTATCTCCGGTTTCCAATCCATCAATCAGATCAGCCCCAATGCCTCCAGTGTGCGGGAATATGCCAGCGGCGATAGTCTCCAACACATCCACTGGCGCTCCACCGCCCATACCGGTAAGCTGATGGTAAAAATGTTTGACGCCGACCATTCTTACAGCAGTTCTAAAACATTCTGGGTCGTTATGGACATGGCTAAAAATGTCCAGGCCGGACAAGGCGAAGATTCTACGGAAGAATATTCCGTAACCATTGCAGCTTCCGTAATAAGGCATTATCTTGAAAGCGGGATGAAAGTAGGGATGATTTCCAATGGCGGTATGCTCTCCATGTTTTCGCCATCCAGAGGCGAGCAAAATATGTGGGCGATGATGGAATCACTGGCTACGATCAAAGCAACCGGTCAGATGCCTGTAGGGCAATTGCTGCTTAATTATGCTGCAGATTTCAAAGACGACCCGGTGATCGTTATTATCGCCACCTCTACCTCGCGGCAATTGATGGAATCCGTCAGCAAATTAAAAAGTCAGGTGGAAGCAGTGGTGGTTGTGCTCCTGGACGCGGCAACCTTCGGCGATACTCATACACCCTTGAATACCGCACACAATCTCTCATTCATGGGCGCCCAAGTTTACAACGTCCGCAAGGGCGATGAGGTGGCAAAAGCGCTGGATAGCCGTTCGACGGTCTGGCAAACGAATTATCAGGACTGATATTTGGTCTGTGCTGGTGGGGGTGAAAGATGGGAAACAACATAGAAAAGGGCAAGCGTTTTGTTTCTGCTGTAATTTCGCGGCTGAGTCCGGGTGGTATTCAGGATTGGTTGAGTGTACTGCTGGTATTTCTTACGCTGATGGTGGCGGCTTTATCGCTCGAACAGGCTCATTGGGTTTCTTCATCCCTGTCTTTAATTCAGACCCTGATATTCGCTGTGCTTGCCAGTTATTTGATGATTATCTTGCGCCTCCGGAATAAAGTTACCTTTTATTGGACGTTGGTTCTGGGGCTGCTGGTCATGATCTGGAAATCATCCTCCACTGTCCAGCGCGCCGAAGGACAATGGGCTTTAAATGCCTGGTGGCATTCCATTTCCAGTTCGCTGCCCAGTCAAAATAGTTTATATTTCGGCATGTTTCTGATTCTCGTTACGTGGCTGATCGCTTGTCTATCCATCTGGTTTGTATTGAAAAAGAGGAATGTCTGGGTGACTGTATCGCTTGGAGCGGTGATGCTGCTTTTCAATCTCAGCAACCTGCCGAATAACTACTATTATTTCTTACCACTGTATATCTTTGTTGCACTCTTGTTGATATTTCAGGTTAACCTGGCAAAACAAAACGACATGACCAATAGGCGGCGAGGGGTAAAACCTCTGCACACCACGATTTATCTTGTAGTGGCTGTATTTTTCGTTGCATTATTAGTGGTAAGCGTTGCCTGGGTTTCCCCGCAACCGCCGCTCTCGCAGATCGGAGTAAAATTCAATACCAGTTCAATGCATAATGTCGATCCGAAAAAGAACTGGTTCAACATCTTTTCCAATGTACAGGATAAATGGCCATGGGTGGAAAGTAAGAATGAAAACCAGCTTTTGTTTACCGCCGGTCAGAATGAAAGCGAAACGATATTATATCTGATCACCTCTGATAAACCCGTTTATTTACTGACCCGGCGCTATGACACTTATAATGCCTGGGGATGGACCAGCAATCCTACCGTCGATAAGTCCGTCAGCGCTGGAACCGCTCTCACGGAAAATACGCCAGCCACTCCCACCCAGCCACTAAATTTTTCCGTAGAAAACAGGGCTAAATCAGATGTCGTCCTGACGACCGGGCAATTTGTCAGTGCAGACATTCCGGTAACGCTGAAAGCAATGCCGCCCAACCCCGATAATGCGGCTCAGGTAGGGGATGTCATGGCCGTAACTTCTCCCTGGGTAATCAGTCCCTACCAGCGTTATAACGTGGTTAACAGTGTTCCCTTATTTACGCCTGAACAATTGAGCGCGGTCTATGGTGTTTTTCCTGATCTGATTGCTCAGCAATATCTGCAGTTACCTGATGATTTTCCCTATAATGTCAAAAATCTCAGTCAGGATCTGGTAAAAAATGCTAACACTGAGTATGCAAAATTAATGGCAATTAAAAAATACCTGAACACCCTGGAATATGACCGCAAAGGCTCTGTTCCTTCCGTGGGAGAAGATGCCGTAGCACAATTTCTATATTCCACGAAAAAGGGTAATTGTGTCAATTTTGCATCTGCCATGGTCACGATGCTGCGTTCGGTCGGAATACCGGCCAGGTTCTGTACCGGTTATTTACACGGCGACTACGATAAAAAGACAGGCACTTATATCGTGCGGGGTAAACAGGCTCACGCCTGGGCAGAAGTATATTTCCCTGGCTATGGCTGGATTCAGGTAGAGACCACTCCGGATACCGGCGTAAATACCAGCAGCGATACGTCATTAGACACAGCCACGTTTAATTTCACGGATGAATTACCGATCCAGATTCCCGATGATATTAATCCCGATGACCTGGGGCCGTTCCCTGTGATTGCTTCTACACCTGTACATCACACTTCCGTCATCTGGATCTATCTCTCGGTGTTCGGCGGGTTAGTTCTGGCCATAGCGGCCACCCGAAAAGTGTTCGATGTTAAAGTCGGTCGGCTGGTGAAGGTGAATAATCCCTCCGAAGCATATGCGCGGATGTGTTATCTAGCTTCATTTAGCAAAGCAGGACCAGCGGCACAGGAAACACCGCTGGAATATGCTAAACGTCTCGGGAGCGTTTTTACCTACCGCAGTGAAGCCATCGATAACATTACCCGTTCCTATGCCGGCGTTCGTTACAGCCCGCGCAAAGAGTTGACCGAAGAGAACGAAAAAAATAAACTCAAGGAATCATGGAAAGAGGTCTGTCATACGCTGATCAACCGCCGGTTGCAGGCAAGGAAATGGTTTCTGGTCCGTTGGCTCTGGCACCCGAAACAATAAAGTAGGAATTTAGAGCAGCGTATTTACAAATTGAACACTCCCGGTCGCTTCATATAATTGATTCTATTTTAAGGCTGTCCAAAAATAGCCCGCTAATAAATATTTATAATGATTCCTCCCGCGCTTTCTTTTAGAAATTGGTTGAACTGCGGGACCAATGGCGATCAGGTCGGGAATGACAAGTTGTTATTTTTTGTCATTGTCGGGCTTAACCGGCAATCCAGCAGATTCCAGACAAACTTAATAAGGGAGAGCTATAAATCTTGACATTTGCATTCCTGAACGCTATATTAAATTCAATCCCTAATGAAACTTCTTCGCTGCATTACATATATGTGAGATTGTATGAAAAAACAATTAAAATTCCTGATCTGTATTATAATAGCGGCGCTTATAGCACCTGCCGTTGTTTCGTGCACCTCTTCTCAATATAAAACCTATTCCTTGAAACACAACGGCATATCCTTTTCCTTCGAATACCCTTCAGGGTATAAGAAAATTCTTTCGTATATTCAAGATAACCCGGCCGCTCCCATTGGTATCAGATTTGCCCTTAATAATGACCCCGTGCTGATGGTGAATATCGCCGGTAATCTCTCAGAAAAAAATCCCGATCTCAATGCCGTAGCTACCACAGCAGGCTCACATACTCCACAACAGGAAACCGAGCGATCATCGATAACTATCGGGGGAACGACCGGGGTACTGGTGGCCTATGTTTTTTCTGACACGCAGCTGCATTCCGCAATTACCCGTGAGGTGTTCTTTAATGTTGATGGCACATTATGGAGCATCAGCACATACTCCAGCGCGGAAAAAGCAGATGAAGCAAAACTCGTCTTTGAACATATGATCGATACGTTTAAGGTTCTGCAGTAACTTCACTTTCTCAATTACAACCCGTTCAGGTGCGTCGAGTTTTAAATCTTATTCCCCACTTCCCAGCCGGAAGCCGTCGCGTCCGGAATTATCCCCGGACTGACACAATCGCCGACAGTATATATTTCGGCAACCTTGCCTTTGATTTTATCCATCAGTTCCAGATTCGGCGCCAAGGGTATTGCCGGAATGATCCTGTCCGCTTCCAGGAGTTGTTTATTGTCGTCTTTAATAATGCTCAAACCTTGCGGTTTTATTTCCTCAAGTTTTACGCCGCCAATCAGCTTAACACCTTTCTTCCTGAACCAGTAAAACAGACGGGTTTTTCGCTCCGGATACATCCACTTACCCAGTTCTTTTTCAGTCTCCACGATTGTGACCTTTCTGCCCCGTTTGGTCAGAAATTCGCCTAACTGGCAGCCCTGTAATGCGCCGCCGATTATGACTACGTTTTTCGCGATCGGCATCCAGATTTTGGTTAAAGATCTTAACCGCTTCGGCCCAAAAAACCGGATAAAAAATCTAAGCATGCTGTACAGATCAGAGCTCTTGATCACATTCCGACCATTGATGCCGGGAACTTCCGGCAGCGTTGGTGTGCCGCCGAGTGCCAGCACTACCACATCCGGCTTAATCTCATCGATATCGGAAGGTGTAAATTCTTTGCCAAGCTGGACTTTTACGCCCAGTTTATTGATCTGCAATCTAAAATACCGGATAAAACCCGGCAGATCCTCGAGCTCAGTCCCCTTGACCATCGAAGCCAGCGGTAAAGAACCACCCAGATAGTGCCCCTTCTCAAAAAGCGTCACATCATGCCCTCTCATCGCCGCTACCCGTGCGGTTTGCATGCCGGACGGACCTCCGCCTACCACCAATACTTTCTTTTTAACAGCAGCTTTTTCGACTTCATACAGTTCCCGACCGAAAGAAGCATTGATCCTGCAGTGCCGCGGTTCGTTATAGCTTCTATTGCAGTTGTTACAATGCGTGCAGGGCGCAATATCCTCCGGTCTGCCTTCCGCAATTTTTTTGGGATACTCAGGGTCGGCGAAAAACCGTCTGTTAATGCCGATCAAATCTGCTTTCCCTTCCTGTAATGCGTTCTCCCCAATGTCCGCATCAAGTCCGCCAACTGTCAAGACAGGTATTGAAACCACGCCTTTTATGATCGCGGCTAACGGTACATTTGCCCCCAGTCCGCGTCTACTCCAGTCCATTTCTTTCGGGAAGTCTTTTAACGGGACATGTGGCTCCGGGTAAAAAAGCACATCCTGGCAGAAAGAGCCCTGGTGCACTCCAAGCCAGTGAGACCTGATGTGCAGGGAATCAGCCCCTGCCGCTTGAAATGCCTTCGCGATTTCTTTTGCTTCTTCGGTCGTTATCCCTTCGTCACCTGCGCCGATTTCCAGGGCGTTCATCAGTATCTGTACCGGGAAATCATTGCCCACCTGTTTTTTAATTCCGCGCAATATGTTTACTGCAAAACGGGTCCGATTTTCCATATTTTGTGTGCCGTAAATATCCGTGCGTTTATTCCAGAAACGCGACAAAAACGAATTCCCCAGGTGATCTCCGGCGGTATTAATCTCCAGGCCGTCAAATCCGGCTTTTGCCACTCTGACCGCGCCGTTTATGTATCTTTCAGTGATTTCTTCGATCTCTGCGATGGTTAGAGCTTTTGGCGGTTCCTCCTCGGATGATTCGTCAAACACCGATTTTAATTTACCCAGGGTTATAGCCGAAGCTGCCACTCTTTTCGCTACTGTTTTGTTATCGGCCAACGCTCCTCCCCAGGAACCGCGGTGATAAAATTGCACAAATGCGGGACAGTTATGTATGTGAATTGCATCAGTGAGCTTACGGATATCGTTAATATATTTGTCGTCATCTATCCGAAAACGTCGGTCGCCCGTTTCTGCCAGCGGCCATTCCATTGCCGGCGTTTCCACGATTACCAGGCCGGCGCCGCCTTTTGCAACAGCCCCATAGAAAGCCTTTGCCAGCGTGCTTATTCTATGTTCTCCGGAATCAAACAAATAAGTCTGCGCGGCGGTTTTGACAAAGCGGTTTTTTAATTGTACTTTGCCGATCTTCGCCGGTTCGAAGAGTTTTTGATATTTACTGTTTGGCATTTTCTTCTCCACAGGCGGACCCTTTTATCTTTAACATGCGATAATGTTTTAAAACTAAAGCCAGACAATTTCTTTTCTTGATGTTTTGCGGCACCTGTGAGCCGAATGATTCTATATTGACCCGATAGCAGCGGCTAATCTCCCAGATACGCTCTTTTCACGATATCCGAAGACTTAAATAACTCGATATCGCCCTGCATAACTACCTTGCCTACCTGCAGCGCATAACCTTTTGTCGCAACTCTGAGCGCCAGGCCGATGTTTTGTTCTACCAGAAGAACTGAGACGCCGGTTTGATTAATGTTTTTAATAATTGGTACTAACTCATCCACCATGATCGGAGATAGTCCCAGCGAAGGCTCATCCAACAATAACAATTTGGGTTTTGCCATTAAACCGCGGGCAATCGCCACCATTTGCTGTTCGCCGCCGCTTAAAGTTCCCGCACTCTGATTGCGCCTTTCCAGCAACCTGGGAAAATGCTCGAAGATTTCATTCATATCCTTCTTTATACCGGCTTTATCTTTGCGCAGACTGGCGCCAAGTTCCAGATTGCTCATCACCGATAGGGCTGGAAATAACCTCCGCCCTTCCGGTACGTGTACAATACCCATTTTTACAATATTAGTCGGACTTGTGCCATCTATCCGCTTGCCGGAAAACCAGATTTCCCCTGAATTTATCTTGACCAAACCGGACAGAGCTCTTAAAACAGTACTTTTACCTGCGCCGTTAGCTCCGATCATAGTGACAACAGAGCCGTCTTCAATCTCTATCGAGACATTATCCAATGCCATAGCCTTGCCGTAATACAATGAGATATTTTTAATGCTTAGTATCATGTCCGCTACCTAAATAAGCTCTAATCACTTCCGGGTTCTCTTTTATCTCCTGGGGCGAACCCTCCACAATTTTTTGCCCGAAGTTAATTACCACGACCCTGTTACAGATTTCCAGTATCTTCATATTGTGCTCAACCAATATTATCGTCACACCGCGTTGCGATGTTCTTTTGATCGCCTCGATTGTATTATCGATTTCATCGGGATTCATACCGGCAATCGGCTCATCAAGCAGCAGCAGCGATGGCTTTATCGCTAATGCCCGGGCGACACCCAGCATTTTTTGGTATCCATGCGGCTGATTCTTCGCCAGCTCATCCTTGACTTTATACAACCCGACCAGGTTCAATATTTCCAGCGATTGCTCCAGTATATAGGCTTCGTTTTTGCGGTATACAGGGGTATTGAAAAAAGTGTCCAGCCAGTTTGAACGCGGTCGGATCTGGAATGAAGATATCACATTTTGTAATACAGTGAAATTGGGAAAAAGCGGATTTAATTGAAACGTTCGGCCTATTCCCAATTCCGCGATCTCGTGCGGTCTTTTGCCGGTGATGTCTTTTCCTTTAAAGATAATCTTGCCTTTTGTTGGAGGTATAACGCCGGTGATCAAATTGAAGAAAGTGCTTTTACCTGCTCCGTTCGGACCGATCAAGCCCAACACCTCTCCGTCATTGACCTTAATATCAATTCCGGAAACGGCGGTCAAGCCTCCAAAATTCTTTGTTAGACCGTTTATTTCAAGAATCATCTGCTTTTACTTGTACTTTTTTTCCTTTTATAAAATGCCATTAATAATCCGGGTATGCATACAAGACCATTGCGAAACATAAAGATTACCAGGAACAATATCGCAGCCGAAATAAACGGAGCATATTGTTTTAGTCCGCTAAAATATTGAGGTATAAGGAACAGCACTGCCGTTCCGATGATAGGACCGGAAAAATTATTCATCCCGCCTATAGTCACATATATAATCATCCAGAGCGTTACAGACGAATCAAAGGAACTGGGTGATAATGTCACATTATAATTAGCGTACATACCCCCGGCCAGACCAACAAAGAAACAGCCGATCGCCACGGCGAGTACCCGGTACTTAACTTCGCTGATACCGACACTACTTGATACTAAGTAAGATTGATCGATCGCTTTTAAATTCCAACCGATACGGCTGACCTCGAATCTGTAAAGAATGACCAGGCTGACAAGTGTTAAAGCTAAAAAGCAATAATAGTAAGGTACTTTAGAAGCAGTGTTAAACAGCGTTGGGATCGCAGTGATTCCGGCTAAACCTCCGGTTAATTTTCCAAGTGATTCAATTGCTTGCAGTAATCCTACGCCGAAAAACAGGCTGACCATAGCGTAGTAGAATGCCTTTAATCTAGCAAAAGGAAAGCTGATAAATATCCCTACTCCCATCGCCACAAATGCCGCAATAAAAAGACTAAGCCATGGCGACAGACCAACATGTTTTGAGAGCACGGCAGAAACATAGGCGCCCAGCCCCAGAAAAGCTGCGTGCGCTAAAGGAATTTGTCCCGATGTCATGATGAATCGCATACTGGCAGCTGCGATAATATATACCAAAGTTAAAATAAATAGATGCAGTACATATGGTGATTGAAAAAAAAGCGGAATAAATAGTAGAAAGCATATCAATATGCCATATAAAATAATTTGAGTATAATTTTTCCGGCGGCTACTTGAATCTCGGGCAGCAATCATCGACCCCATAAATATACCCCTACGCCCTTACTTCCTTGCCGAATAACCCCTGGGGTTTAAACAGCAGAATAACAATGATAATCAACATCATAATTGCCTGGGTTGCCGTACCGCTAAGCCATATTGGCAAGACCGCGTCCAGGGTTCCGACGATCAAACCGGCAAATAAGACACCGTTAATGCTGCCTATGCCACCCAACACCAGTATTTCCAGTACTTTGATCATGATGTCGTTTCCCATATAGGGCGTCAGGCTTAAATAAGAACCCATTAGCGAACCCGCAGTTGCAGCCAGGGCACAGGCTATTACACAAGCAAGCGCAGAAACAAAGTGGACGTTTATACCCTGTAAAATAGCGCCTTCCAGGTCTTGTGCTACAGCCCGCATTTGCAAACCTTGTTTGGTTTTGTTGATAAATAAAAGTACTAAAATTAAAAGACTGACGCCGATCAAAAAGAATACTATTCTTTGCCAGCTTAGAGAAACGATTCCCACCTTTAAAATACCCTGGACAAAGGCCGGTGTGACTTGAACATTGTATGGTTGTGATATCGCAACGGCGTTAACTAAAACAGTAATAAGGCCGATACAGACTACGATAATTGAGTTTATATTCCCGAAAAACGGCCTGAAAATGAACCGTTCCATGAATATCCCGAATAGACCCACTACTGCCACGGAGATCAACAAAGCCAGCCACTGGTTAATTCCGACCACAGTGGCCATATAAAAGCAGATATAAGCACCTATCATGTATATGACGCCGTGGGCAAAATTCAAAATACCCATGATGTTGAAAAGGAAAGTAAACCCCAGGGCCAGTAAAATATACATGGATGAAAGTACTAACGCATTAACAATCGTAGCTACGATTAGTAAAATCGTGGATTCCGCCATTGATGACTCCCTTTTCCTTGCTTAGTCAAACCGGGGGAAAAGTATTTCCCCCGGTTTGACATAATGTCGAAATGTTGCTTTACGGAACCAGGGCCGGTTCCCATTGTTTGAAAGTCGGGACACCGTTGTCGATAGTAGTTATTGGTAACTGATAAGATACCGCATGCTTGATGCCGAAAGTTTTTAATCCGCTGATCGTGCCAGTGCCGTAGAAGGTCTCGATACTGCTCATGTTTTCAAAGGTAGTTTTTACTACCGCCGGATCAAAGCTGTTTGCCTTGTTAAAAAGCTGCGCTAACTCCCAGACAGGGTTGGCATATTCCAGGGTGACGAGCGCCCCGGTTCCACCGATGGATCGAATATAACGCGTAATCATCTCCTGCAAAATAGGTGAGGGGTCAGGCGCACCGATGTAACAGGCGCTGCAATCAACCACACCTGTAGATTCCTTGGTGCCGGCTACTTTTACATAGTCCGAGGGAATTACGCTATTGCAAACTACAAAAAGCATGTTACTGCCCGCATCACGCATATTCTTCAGGATAGAACCGTTGGGCAGGACTACCCCGGAACAGGCGATTACCGCATCTGCCTGCGTAGCCATAACTTTTGCCGCATAAGGACTGAAATCCACTGCGTTATTGTCATAACCAATAATGCTGCCGGCCACCGTATACCCGGCATCCTGTACCATTTGCTGCACTGCTTTTCCGAAATAGGGAATGGAACCGTCATCGGGCATAGTAAGCGCCACTTTCTTGACATTCGGGTAGTTTGCCTTCAGGTAGGCTAATACACCGGTGAAATAATTAATACTGGCGCCCTGGCCGAGGAATGAGTATGTAGTGGTTGAATCCAGCTCGCCCGGCTGCATTGTGCAATAACCGCCGATATGCATTATTTTATTCTGTTCGCATAACCCGGATACTGCTGAATTGAAGTACGCATCAGGTCCAAGAATGAATTTAACGTTATCGCTGAATATCAGTTTGTTGGCTGCGGCTGTAGTCCCGTCTAGCGTACTCTTTCCATCTTCAACTACTAGTTTCAGAAGATAGTTCTGGCCGCCGACCATGATACCGCCATTTTCATTTACCATGTCAACGGCTATCTGGGCTTCGTTTACAGTCGCTGTATTATAGGCGCCCAAAAAACCTGTTAATTCGGCGCACAAGCCGATCGTATAGGTTTTTATCGGTTGGGCTGAGGCGGAAGTGGTGGTGGTCGTTGCCGTAGTTGTCTTTGATGAACAACCGGGAAGAGATGTTAATGCAAGTATTGCCGCGAGCATAATAGCGGCCAGCAAGAATGGGAAACCTTTCTTTGTCACTTGTTTATTCCTCCTTTTTTATTTTCCAGGCTTTATCGTTTAATTTAGTCTGAATTATCTCTTTTTTCTACGTTATTGTTTGATAATTGTTTCAAACGTATACCTGTCCCATCTTTTTGTTTCAACTACTAACTCCAGGTAATCGGATACTCTGATGGCAAGGCTGGCAAATGAAGAGTATCGGAATTGTAACAAAGAATTGTGTCAACATAGTGACAAAATACCTTGTAATCAGAATTTTTATCTTTTGAAATCGGGAATAATAATTCATGCAAGTACTTTTTATGGTACAATACTTGCATGAATTATCAAATGATACAATTCAGATTTAAAGATATTGAGCAAGATTTTCCCACTGAAGAATCTTGTCTTGAATGGTTAAAAAACAAGCTATACCCTAAAGGCATAAGGTGCCCTGTGTGCAATAAAGTTACCAGGCATCATAAAGTCTCTAAAAGACATTCTTACGCATGTGATAATTGCGGTAATCATGTTAATCCGGTAGCTGCAACATTCTTAAGAAACTCCCGTATACCTTTGAAGATGTGGTTTAAAGTCATTCAAAGAATGTCCGCTGCAAAGAATAACGTATCTGCGGAAACAATTCAAAGAGAATATGGATTGACTTATTGGAAAGCGAACCGCATGGTCTCAAAGATTGAGCACTATTTTAGTGAAAATAATCCCATATATAATTATGGAAGGAAACCCAATGAGACCAACACCGGTGGTATCCTGCTAGATGCATCTGAAATTGGAGCACGAAAACAACAAATCAACGCAGATGTTTCTCCAAAAAAAGATGAGGGAAATCGTGGCAGAAGTCTTAGCAAGAGGGATAGAACTGCAAGGTTGCTTTATCTGCAGATATTATTATGGCATCATTCTCAGGGCATCGATGTAAAAGAAATTGCTAGAAGTTGCAATGCAAGTGTACGGACAATTTATCGTGACCTGGTCGCTCTTGAGTCTGAGCTGAAGGTCCCGATTTGGCAAGAAGGGAGTAAACGCGGACTAGTGGATGGTCACTTCTTACCCCCGGTTGCTTTTAGACAAGAAGAAGCGATAAATATTTTTATAGCATCACGGCTGATGCAAAATTATTCCTATTTATATAATCCGAATGTAATTTCAACCTTTATGAAATTAAGTTCAATATTACCTGCAGAACTTCGAGAAGAAACAAGAAAGACGATTGAAAATATAGAGAAGCAAACCAGAGATGAAAGAAAGGTCAATAATTTGAATAAGGTTACCAATGCGTGGATATCAAAGCATATGGTAAAAATACGATACCAGACACCCTGGGATGACGAGCTGAAGGAGCGAATCATCGAACCTTATTTTTTAGAACCGATGTTACTATCCCACTCAATTTATATTATTGCTTACTGTCACCTTAAAAGATCTATTTATGGGTTCAAATTAGACTATATTGATGGGGATGTAGAAATATTACCGGATACCTATGTAATACCTTCCGATTTCCATACTACTGATTACATTACATCACCGTGGGATACTTTTGATAACGATAGATCCATAGAACTGGTTACTATAAAATTACATTTTATATCCGGATACAACAAAAAACTATTTGATACTATCTGGCATCCTTCCCAAACCGTTGAAAGACTGAGCGATGGTTCTGTAGTAATGACTTTAAAAGCTCATATCAGCAATCATTTTATCGCCTGGTACATTGGTTTAACAGGCCGGGTAGAGGTATTAGAACCGGAAATATTGCGAAATAAAGTATTAGAGAAAGCTAAATTACTGATAGCTATACATAGAGAAAACGCTCCTCTTATGGATTAGCAGCTGATTTTCGATGATAGCGGGAACGATGATGAAAATATTCCGGTATACAAAACAGGTGACTCGATGGCTGTTTCATTTTGTTATTGAGAATTGGCAGTACGAACTGTATAATCAATAAAAACACAGGAGGAGGAACCGATGATAAAGAAAATTTTAGTTCCGCTGGATGGGTCAAAACTGGCAGAATGCGTTCTTCCCTTCGTTCTGGACATCGCGCCCGGGCTGGGTGCTGAAGTCATTCTTGTCACTGTTACTAATCGTACTCAGGGCTTTTGGCCGTTTGAAGATGCCAGCCAACCGAAAGAAATTCGCCTTGAGCCCCAGGCTGTGTGCAGCATGGAGGAACAGGCCGGACAATACTTAAACACTGCAGCCAAGGGTCTCGAAGATAAAGGGGTTAAAGTTTCAAAGGAAGTTATCTGCGGGAAAACCGCACAGGAGATAATCTTCTACGCCAAAGATAATCAATGTGATTTAATAGTTATCTCAACGCACGGCCGTAGCGGTCTAGGTAAAATTACCCATGGTAGTATCACCGCCAAGATACTGCAATCAGCGCCTGTCCCCGTGGCGGTAATCCGGCCGCCGCGATAATCGGTCCAAATAATTTCCGGGGTAACGGTGGATTACGTGCGGACTTATATGCCGGGAGAAGAGCCGGCCGGTCATCAGAACAGCGAGATAGTTTACTCCTGTACAATCCCAGCTAAGTCAAAATAAGATTGTCAACCTTTTTATTTGAAAAACAGGTGTCGGGTGTTTATAATTCGCATAGGGGGAATTATTTTATGACAATGACACCGGTGGGAAAAACATCGCTCTGGATCGCAGCCAACCGGGCGCTGGAGACTGAGAGTAATGAACCTTTGTACCGGGATCCATTTGCTCGCGAACTGGCCGGGCAAACTGGTTTTGACATGATTTCGATAATGAAGGCGGCGAAGCACCGTTATGACATGAATACGACCGGTCCGAGTCCCTATATTACGATTAGAACCAAATTTTTCGATGATGCGCTATTAAATGCGCTAAACGCCTCAGCAATACAGCAGGTGGTTATCCTGGCAGCAGGGATGGATGCGCGGGCGTTTCGGCTCGACTGGCCGTCTAACCTGGTGTTTTTCGAGGTTGACCGTGATGAGGTGTTCGTCCACAAAGAAGCAGTGCTCGGGCATTTACAAGCCCGGCCGAAATGTGATAGGCGGATCGTAAGCGCGGACCTGACGGAGCAATGGACTACTGCTCTGGTGAAAGAAGGATTTGATCAAGACAGGCCTGCGGCTTTCCTGATGGAAGGGTTGCTTGCTTATCTGGATGCAGATTCAGTTGCCCATCTTTTTAGTCAGTTGAATATGATGGCACATCCGGGAAGCTGGCTGGGTTTTGACATATCTGACGCCGATACGTTGGCATCACCGCGGTTAACGCAATACCTGAAACAACTGGAAATGCTCGGTTCTCCGTGGATATTTGGTATTAATGACCCAAAAACCTACCTGGCTAAGCACGGATGGCGCGGGATAGTGACACAGCCGGGAGAACCCGACGCCGACTATGGGCGTTGGCCGTATCCAACTATTCCTCACAGAATTACGGGACACCACAGTCGATTTCTTGTCACGGCGAACAAATAACTATTCTAAGCCGGAAACTTTATTTCAGCGCGTCGGCGCTTTGCAAAATGCCTTTGAGGTAACCGATCTGGAAAGCGTGGCTCATGTGGCCGTAATCCGTATCGCCGATGGGATGCGGGGCATGGTCGACTTCGATCAGGCCGTTAAATCCGGCCTCTTTTAATACCCTGATCGCCCGCACATTATCAACTCTGCTTTCATCGGGGAACGCCTCTTCGGATATTTCCAGTGTGCCCTTGACGCCGCTGAAGTGGACGCAGCCGATGCGGTTTTCCTTGCCGAAATGTTTGATCGCTTTATATACATCTTCGTTGTTCAGTAATTGCCCGAAGGTGCTCAGACAGAAAGTAACGCAATTTGCCTTGTCTGGAACGGTTTTAAAGACCCGGTCGTAAGCCTCGACATTATGGATGACCCGGGGTATTCCTGCCAGTTTGACTACAGGCGGGTCGTTGGGATGCATACACATCATTACACCGGCTTGCTGTGCCACAGGAATGACTGCTTCCAGGAAATACAGCAGGTTATCCCACATCGCTTTTTCTGATAATTCGCCGTAATTCGTGAGCGGTGCTTTCTTCGCGGCATCGTAATCGAATTTAAAAATCAGTGTTCCGCCGCGCCCGGTTTTTTCCGCCCAGTTCCGCCACAGCGGCTTTTCAGAACCGGCATTGATCATACTGTTATATTGCAGCATCGGAATCCCGGCTTTGCCCATATTCCGCAGGGACTTGTTCCAGTTTTCAATCTGTTCGTCGCGCCCCGGCAAACCCAACAATATCTTTTCCCAGCGTGGATACATGGCAACATTTATTCCGGATAATTCCAATCCGTGACTTTCTGCCCATTTACGCAGAGCGAGGAGATCTTCAACTTCGTAGTAAGCGGCTTTTCTCAGCTGGGAGATGGGATAATCACCTCTCGGTTCACGCCCCGTTTCCAGGGCCGCCGAGAGAAGGTCGACGCCCAGCTGTTTCAGAAACACCATATTATCGTCGGTGAGAGTGCTGCCCAGCGCTAAACGTTCGCCGATCTTCATAAGTAACTCCCTTTTTCGCTTTCAGAACGCAATTATTTTCGTATAGATATGAATATTATTATTCATGTTTTCGCTGCGTATTGTCAATTGCACGCATCGTCAGTTAGTTTAATTTTAGGAGAACCGTAGCCTTTTATTATTTTTGCTTGATTCTCCTTTTTATCCATCTTTCCAAAGGAGGAAAATTTATCCTCTGATTTGAAAATTAAAAAGCGAAAGAACTATACTTAGTACATAATTTATTCAGTCCGTTTATGTTTGACTAATTAATTCTGGGAAAGATATCCATTTTACCGGTTTTACAGATACATAATTGACATTTTGCCTAAGCATGCTTAGGCAAAATAACCAGACTCAATTTAATCGCATATCTATACGCGTATTCGTATATAAGTTTATGAGACTTTTATGAAATTGAAAATGGATTATAAATGGGTGGCTTTGTCTGTCACAACGGTTGGCAGTTTCATGGCGACCCTGGATTCCAGCATCGTGGTAGTAGGACTGCCCACGGTACTGGGGGAGTTACACGCCAGCATTTGTTCATGGCATCTGGATCATCACCGGCTACAAACTGATGCTAACGATCCTGCCGGTGATGCTCGGGCGGCTGGCCGATCTATACGGCAGAGTGAGACTTTATAACCTCGGATTTCTGATATTCACCGTCGGTTCGCTGCTTTGTGCTTTGTCTCAAAACGGCGAGCAACTGGTAATCTTCCGGTTTCTGCAAGGCTCCGGTGCCGCCCTGATCATCACTAACAGCGTGGCAATTATTACTGACGCTTTCCCGCATAAAGAACTGGGTATGGGGCTGGGGATATCGATGTCCGCAGCAAATCTGGGCGCGATTGCCGGTTACACATTAAGCGGGGTGATGATCACATTTTTCAGTTGGCGGTCAATATTCCTGATCAATGTTCCAATCGGCATCTTCGGGACAATCTGGGGTTACTTACAGTTGAAGGAGATCAGCCTGAAACCCAGCGGCGAAAAATTCGATTACGCCGGTTCTGTCTTATATTGCATCGGCCTCTCAACAATGTTACTGGCTTTAACACTGGGAGACCCGCTTTCGAGCCGCAACCTTACCATCCTGGGCGGCGGTTTGGTGATTTTTATTATGGTTATTTTTGTCGAATTAAGGCAGAAATTTCCAACCCTCGATGTGCGGCTTTTTAAGATCAGGAGTTTCGCGGCGGGCAATCTGGCCGCTTTTATCAACTCACTTGCATTCAGTTGCGGCCCGTTTTTAAGGTCTTTATACCTGCAACTGGTGCTCGGTTACAGTGCTTTAAAAACAGGTGTCTTGCTGATCCCTATGGAGATCATCCTGTTCATCCTTGTACCGATCAGCGGCAGGATGGCCGATAGGTACGGCAGCCGCGTATTCAGTTCAATCGGCTTAGTCTTAAAAATGCTTCCGCGTTATTCTGGTTTTCGACACTGAGTCAAAAATCATCGTACGGCGCAGTGTTAGTCAGTCTGGTATTATTTGGTCTCGGCACGGCGCTGTTCGCGCCGCCCAATACCAGCTCGATAATGGGCGCGGCCCCGCAAGAAAAACGGGGTGCAGCGGCAGGCATCAGGACGACGGTTACCCAGACAGCTGGCGTGCTCAGCGTTCCTTTTTCCCTGTTGTTGATGACGCTGGTGATGCCCTATAACAGGCTTTCCCAGATTGTTAATAGCACGCAACTCAACGGCGCCAATGAGGTACCGATGTTTTTGAAAGCGGTCAATCACGCCTGTTTTATACTGGGCATCGTCACTTTGTTTGCAATCATTCCATCTGTGTTGAGAGGCCAGCGGGAAAAAGTAAATGCAGAAGTCCCGAAAAGCTGAATTAAGAACTACGGTTACTCTTTTCATTTACCTGATCTCCGAATTACTCCTATACTTTTATTTCGAAATGCTCAGTAAAGTACCTCTGACTGTAATCTACTGAAATATCTCCGGTTACAACCTCCGGCCTCAAGGGGCGAGAGAACTAACCGGTTAAAGGGCGATATCTTACTTTATGAGTATCTTCGCACTTCGGCTCCTTGCTTTGACAGTGTTAACTTTAGCAAATAGAATAATAATTATTAATTGAGTACAATCAGTGTTGACAGCCGAAAAGGCCGTGTATATGTTATTGGCTATTATCGCGTAAACACGTCAGTAAGGGGGAAGCATGAAATATCGTAAGTTTGGTAAACTCGATTGGCAGGTTTCTGTATTAGGATTTGGAATCATGCGGCTGCCTGTGATCAATAACAACCAGGCACAGATCAACGAGCCTGAAGCATTGAAAATGATCCACTATGCCATCGATAACGGCGTCAATTACCTCGATACCGGTTATTTTTACCACGGCGGACAGAGCGAAGTGATTGCGGGTAAAGCATTAAAAGGCGAATATAAAGACAGAGCAAAAGTGGCCATGAAAATGCCGTGTATTGCCGTTAAATCCGCCGCTGATTTCGACCGTCTCTTTGATGAACAAATGAAGCGGCTGGACATGCCTGAAGTCGATTTCTATCTGTTACACGGTCTGGGCGCAGTTTCATGGCATAAAATGCGCGACCTGGGAATCATCAAATGGGCTGAGAAAAAAATGGCCCAGGGTTATTTTAATCATTTTGCTTTCTCTTTTCATGATGAGTATGAGGCGTTCAAAGAAATAGTGGATGCTTATGATAATTGGGCTTTTGCTCAGGTGCAATACAATTACATGGATGTCCATCGTCAGGCCGGGATGAAGGGCGTCAAATACGCCAGCGCAAAAAACCTGGGCATAGTGGTGATGGAACCGCTGCGCGGCGGGTTCCTGGTTAAAAAGCCTCCGGAACTTGTGGCCAGGGTCTGGGATACAGCCACTCATCAAATGAGCCTGGCGGAATGGGGCCTGCAATGGTTATGGGACCAGCCGGAAATATCGGCGGTTTTAAGCGGGATGTCGACAATGGAACAGGTGCAGGAAAACATCGCCGTTGCCGGGAGTTCCGCGGTGGGGAAATTAACCGGGGAAGATCACGCATTATTGGACAGAGTCAGGGATGCATATAAGAATTTATACCCGATTCCATGCTCCGGTTGCCGTTATTGCATGCCGTGTCCGAACGATGTGGCCATTCCCTCGATTTTTGAGATTTACAATGACGGCGTGGCTTACAATGTTCCAAACCGGGGCAGGGGGCGTTATATAGATACATTGCTGGACGGCCGCCGTGGCGATCAATGTATACATTGTAACAGTTGCATAGAAGCCTGTCCGCAAAAGATCGATATCCCGGATTGGCTGGAAAAAATACACCAACTGTTAGGCGCGCCTAAGGCAGGATAAGCATCTTTAGCAAAAATTCGGCGCTTTGTTCGCTGCTTGCCGGATTATCATCCGCAGCTCCTGCGGGGTGAAAGGCTTCGCCAGGAAAAGATTTTTTTTATCATTTAAAAAGTTTTTTACTTCGGGGTTCATCGTATCGCCGGTAGTGAAAATCACTCTATCCTCGTGGCCGGGCTGCTCTTGCCGCAGGTAATCATAGAATTGCATTCCGTTCATGGCGGGCGTTCTGATATCACTCAGATAGAAGTCGTAGTCACTTTTCCCGGCCATTTCTTTAGCAACTAGGCCGTTAGATGCCACATCCACCTGAAACCCTTCGGCGGTTAGAACTTTTACTGACACAAGGATGATTATCGGTTCGTCGTCAATTGCCAGTATTTTTTGTCTGTTGTTTTCAATTATCATTTTAGTATTACCCCAATGTTAACGACTGTTAATCGGAAGCTCGACAACGAAGATAGCTCCCGTACCCTGCTGATTCTGGGCATATATCCTGCCACCCTGATTAGTAACAATTCCATAGCAAATACTGAGACCCAATCCGGTCCCTTTGCCGACATCTTTCGTCGTAAAGAAAGGATCGAATATCCGGTTTATGATTTCCGGAGGGATTCCGGGGCCATCATCGGCAATAGAAATCCTGATAATGTCATTCACTTTAGCCGTGGAGACTGTCAGGGAGCCCCGATTTTGCGATTCGATCATTGCCTGTTCCGCGTTCAAAACAAGGTTAAGGAATACCTGCTGCATCTGGAATGGGTCGGCCGTAATTGCGGGCAGATCCGGCGCCAGATAGGTAATAACCTGAATATTGTTTACTTTATGCTCGTAAGCCCGCAGACTTAAAACTTCTGCGATAATCGTATTTATCTCAATTGTCTGAACAGCCATCACATGACTGCGTGCGAATGAAAGCAGATTCTTCACGATGCCGGCGGCGCGCCGTCCCTCCTTGCTGATGGCAACCAGGTCCTCTCTCATTTCAGCCGGCATATCACTCTCCAGCATGAGCTGGGACAAAGCAACAACACCGGTCAGTGGATTATTGAGTTCATGCGCGATACCTGCAGCCATTTCACCCACCGAAGCCAGCCGGTCAGTCAAATAGAGTCTCTCCTGGATTTCCCGGTCTTCGGTAACATCACGTATCATTGCCAGGACTTCGTTTTTTTGCATGCTGATGATATCAGCGACTAAAACTCTTTCCGCGGCATTCTGTTTAATTCTAAATTCAATTTTGAAATGTGATTTAACGCCAGCTAATACCTGGGATATTGTTTCAATGATATGGGAAGTTGGGATGATCTCTTCGATTTTTTTACCGACAGCTTCATTCGAAGCTAATTTAAAAATATCTTCGAAGGCTTTATTGACAATAATAACCCGCCGATCCTGTCCCATAACCGCGACAGCATTTAGAGTACTTTCCAGAATGCGGTCGGTTAAAGCCTTCTGTTCCCTGATCTGCAACTCCGATTTATTGCGCTCGGTGACATCTTTTAATACTGCTAATACGCCAGCTACCTTGCTGTCTTTTTTCAGCGGAATGCCATTGACTTCCAGGTCAATCGGTTCTCCGTTTTTCTTGGTCATTTCCACTTGATAGGTAATAATGCCGGGGCCGGCCAGCGCCTTCTGCAAATTCCCAACCACGATCGCCAGGTTTTTCTCATCAATAATGTGCGTTAGTTCACCGATATTTTTGCCGATCAGTTCATTCCTTTCGTATCCGCCGATTTCGGTCAGTCTTGAATTGATATCAAGTATCTTGCCATTTATATCCAATAAAATGATAATATCGTTGGCGGATTCGAAGATAGTACGGTATTTTTCCTCCGACTCCCTGATCGCCGTTTCGATTTGCTTACGCTCGGTAATGTCGTGGATAATGGCAATTTCGGCATCCTGACCGAGATATTCCAGGGTAGCTACGTTAACTTCGACGTCCAGCTTGCCCCCAAGCTTGGGCCGCAGACTTGTTTCATAATGGGAAGGAATCTGCTCGCCTGCCATACGCCGGTTATAACGTTCAACCACTGTTTTTACTGATTGCGGATGCAAGAAATTAGAAAAAGGAGTGCCCTGAATTTCTTCCACAGTGCCGCCCCACATTTCCGCCAACCGTGGATTGCAATATTTAACAAGTTTGCTATGGATTATACAAATACCATCCTTGGCGAGCTCCACTACATTCCTGTATTTTTCCTCCGATTCTCTTAAAGCTGTCTCTATTTTTTTACGTTCGGTAATATCTCTGACACTGGTTACGAAACCATTGAAATTCCCCACAGCATCTCTCACCGAGGCAGCATTTAATTCCGCGTCAAATGTTCTTCCGTCTTTCTTCATAAGCTTACATTCAAAATCCTTTATTCGCGTTTGCTCCACGGCATTCATCAACTTCTGGAATGACTCGAAGCTTTCTTCTTCAGCCATTAACCGGGAGGCATTTTTGCCGATCAGTTCTTGTTTGACGGAAAAACCAAGCATTTTCAAGGCGGCATCATTGACATCCGTGATGCTGCCGTGCATGTCGGTGGTAATAATGCCTTCGGTCACGGCTTCGATGGTACTGCGAATTTTTTCCTCGGAATCGGTCAGCTTTTCCAATGTCTTTGCCAATTTTAAGTTAGTTGCGTCCACTTCCTGCATCTTAGCCAGCACATCGCCGTGTAACCGGGCATTTTCAATTGCCAGCGACATTTGCCCGGCGATAGTCAACAGCAGTGATTTATCGGCCTCACGAAAGGGCTGCTTGCCGCGGCGGACGATAGTCATGATACCAGCCCGCTGCTCCTGGTAAGGGATTATCACGGTTGCAAAGTGCGTGGGCGTTTGCCCGTTGACCAGCGGCAAATATTGTGGGAATAAGTTAGAGTATTCCGTGAAGTCTCCAAACAGGAAATCATTATCAGAATCGAATAATAGGCCGAAGGGGGCATTATTAACACTAATATATTTAACCTGATCGACCATCAGCGGCGGCATACCTACTTGAGCCACCAGTTCCAGCCTTTGTTTGTCTTCAGTTAAAAAGTGGATTGAGACAGCATCCGCATCAAAAGCGGATAAAATCTCGTTTAAAGTATTTTCATAAACCTGACCGACTTCAAGCGAGCTGGTCGCCTGTCTGGTTATCCGGTTGACCGTAGCCAATTCAAGGTTACGGTTCTGCAGAGATTCCAGTATCTGTACGTTTTTAATACCCAATGAACAATGAGCAGCTATTGTCTCCAGAGTATTCTGAGTTACATGACCATCAAGGAGAAACAGTAAAGTACCCCATAAAGCACCATCAACCTGCAGCGGGGTAATGACAGCCCGCCTGGCGCCGATAACTTTTTGTACAGTATCGCACAGAGGCTTAGGCCAAACACCATCCAATATATCCGATAACTTATCAGCAACAATCGTTTTCGGGTTTTGCCTGTAGTTTTCGGCAATTTTCATTTTAGCCACTTCGAATCTGAGTTTGCCGCTGGTTGAATACTTCCCAAGATAGTCTTCTACATTAAAACCCGCGGCACCTAATAATTTTAATATGCCTTCGTCGTGGATTTTGGAGAAATATGGTGTAACAAGAAATTGTTTTGATTCGTCTAAATTTTGCACGCAAACAAAACGCATCCCCGGTATTTCTCTGGCTGATTCGACCACGAAGGAAAGCAGATCATTAATTGTCATTCGGGATTCGATACCAAGCGCCATCTGCCGGACTTTCAACATTTGCGCCGTAGACTGAATATGCTCCTGCGAACTTAACTCGAGGGAACGCTCCAGCATGGCACGGTCACTATCAAATTCCCGGTAGGCTTCATCAACTGTCAGCAGAAAAGTCTGCCATTCCCGCTGAACGGGTAATTGGCTGCCAAAACACTTCCGGATCTGACGTTTGAGTAAACTATGCATATCTGGCATAGATTATTTCTCCAGCAGCGCTGTGATGGTCATCGTCTGATTATGCAATTCACATTTACCGCCTTTTGATGTCGGACAAATTTCTCCGTAAGAATAAAAACCGGTGAGTGCGGTTTTTTCACCCAATTCTTCACGCACTGCTTCAACTTCTTCTTCGGCTCTCTGCCTTAATACAAGCTTTCTGCCGACGCAGCTGATGAGAACAGCCAGGTCAGGGGAGCTCGAACCTAAAGCATTGTGCGCCGACCTGGCCGCGCTGGCAGCACCATCAATCAAACGATCAAAATTGGCTTTCATCAAGCGCGCATATGATCCTTCGGGGATATCGCCGGCAAATGTCATACTCTGGTCTTTCTCATTGACCGCTAAAATAGTGCGGACTAATGGCGTTGCCTGTTGCCCGGTACGGATATTCAACGGAAAAAGTAAACCTGTAGCCGGTAAACCGCGGGCATGTTCTCCCAGATATTCTTTGTAGAGTTCCAGGGCGGAACGCCCATCCAATTCAAACAGGACGTTAGCCTTTGAGCGGGTTACGGTACGCTCGGGACCAAAGGGGTCCCATCCGCCAAAAGAACCGTAACCAACCTTTAACCGGTTGCCGTATAAACCTAAAGCGGAAATAGTATTTTTTTCAGCGTGTATGCCGCCATATAGCACCACGGTTTCGTTGAAACGGTCGCTGTCCCCCGCCAGTCCGCCGGTGACTCCGACATTCTCCGGTAAATGCGCCAGCAACCCCTTCGCCAGGTCGCTGCCGTTAACATTTATTCCATCCGAGAGGATAAAGACATGCACCAAATCTTTTGCAGCGAGAGATTGCGCCAGAGAAGCGCCAGCCAGAAAACTGCTGCCGCCGACTGCATCGAGACTGATCCTGGCAGTATTTATCTGAGTATATTCAAATTGCACCGCGGTAGTTACCAGAGAATTATCGGAAACTTGCGTATCCAGGATTTCGCCGGCAGTGGAACAACCCAGGAGATGGGCATCAGGATAGACCTTTCTGACATCCTGCAGCGGTTCCGGTATTTTCAATATCTCGTTAGCCCCGAAAACCAGCACTAATTGCGCAGACGCGCCTAATGCCGCCGACATTCCGGGAACCCAACCGCTTTCCTCTTTCCATTTTCTTTGCTCTACTTTCATGAAGTCCTCACGGTATAATTCGAATTATCAAATCCCGTAACCGCCGGGACTTGATTACGTGCATCCATTGTCATAGAGTCTAAGCCCAGGATCATAACCTCCGGTAATTAACTGTGGCAGAATAGCCGGTCGGCGCCGTCCATTACTCAGATTAACTGCTTTCGCGCATATTTAGAGTATCTATTTATCGCAACATCCATTACTATGTCACAAATTTCAACCGATAAACAGAGCCAAACGTCCAAATATCGAGAACCCTTGGTATCAATTCCTGATTATACGTTACATGAGTCAATCGTTAACAGTTCCTTCTACAACCGTAACAATCATTTTATCACTTTTTTATTGAGAATTATCTCCAGTCTTTTGATTGAGGGATCTTTTCCAGCGCATTGAACGGTTTGACCTGATTTACCACCAGGTTACAGGTGCCTTCCCGCCTGTTCAGTGTGCCTTGTACGATCAGGAAGGGAGATTTGAATTTTAGCTCCTGACGTTCGTATACCTGCGGAAAAACCATCAGCGGAATATGCCCGAACTCATCCTCCAGGGTGATAAACACCACCTTACCCCGTGGTCTCTGACGGCGGATCACCAAGCCGGCGGTCATCACTTCCGCACCGTCTCTAAGACCGGCGATGTCTTTACTGCAGGATATATTTCCGTGAAAACGCGGGCGCAGACGGGCCATGATATGTCCGGCAGGGAAAAGGCTGAGCACATTATATTCATCTTTCATACTTTCCCAATCACCGGGACATTCCAGATCCACCATATCCTGCTGCACCGGCAGCGGTAATGCTAACTGGGAATTGATGGGACGGTAACGGAGGCCGATTTCCCATTTCACCTTGCGGCGGTTCGGCTCCAGGCTATCGAAAGCGCCGGCGCTGGCCAGATTATGGGCGACCTCTTCCAATATGCCGGTACTCTCCAGAAAATGCCCGATCCCCGTAAAAGGACCGTACTTTGCCTGACCGGCCTCAATTTCTTTGGCAGATGCGCTGCCCAGTCCCAGGACATTTAGAAAGCCAAGGCGGATGGCATTGTTTTCGATGATACAAACAGAGCGGCTTTTATTAATATCCGGATTCAGGATCTGTATGCCATGCCGGCGGGCGTCTTCTTTCAACGTTTCGAGGTTATAAAATCCCATCGGCTGTTGATTATAAAGGCCCACAAAAAACTCCAGCGGATAATGGTACTTCAGCCAGGATGCCTGATATGCCGTCACGCCGAAAGCGAAGGCGTGAGATTCGGGGAACATGTACTGGCCGTTAAACTTTTTAAAGATATTTTCCGCCGCGCTCTCACTTACGCCCCTGTTTCTGGCGCCTTCCATAAATGTCTGGTGGAACTGTTTGATCAGTTCATCATTGTGTCTGCGGCCGAAAGCGCGGCGCATCTGGTCGGCTTTATTGGGATTGAATCCGGCGACATCGATGGCCAGCTGGTTCACCTGGTCCTGAAACAGGATGATCCCCAGCGTGCGTTCCAGCGCCCGTTTTTCCAGCAGATGGTCGTAAGCGACCGGCTTCTTTTTCAGACGCCGCAGCAGATATTCCTGGACGCCGTTATTGACACCCACGCCGGGACGCACGGCAGCAACTTCATGCGCCATATCCAGCAGATTGCGCGGACACAGCCGGGTAATTGTCTGCATCTGCGCCGCCGATTCTACCTGGAAAATGCCGATGGTATCTCCTTTGCACAGCATATCGTAGACCGCTTTATCCTCGAAATCGATGCGCGACAGATCGATCCTTTTGCCGGTGCTTTTTTTGATCAGCTCCACCGCCTCCTGCAGCTGGGAAAGCGCGCCTAATGCCAGGAAATCGATTTTGACGAACCCGGCATCATCGATGCTGTCTTTATCCCACTGGCAGACGTAACGCCCATCGATTGCCCCTCTGACGACCGGTACGATATCAATTAACGGCGTGGAGGAGATGATCATGCCGCCGGGATGCTGCCCCATGTATTTCGGGAAACCATCCAGTTCGGCGGCCAAACGTATTAGATCACGCCAGACCGGCGTGTTTATTTTCTCCTGGAAATGTTCTGATTTCTGCATCTGCTTTTCCACATGGCGGGAGCTGCCGTAATGATCGGTCTGTTTGGAAAGCTGGTCGACTTCTTCCGGCGGCAGGCTGAGGGCTTTGCCCAGATCCCTGATCGCGCCCCGGATCTGATAGGTGGCAATGGTACCGGTCAGCGCGGCACGCTGCCAGCCCCATTTCTGATGGGTGCGTAATATCAGATCCTCCCTGATGCTGCGCGGAAAATCAAGGTCGATATCCGGGACATTTGTCATCATATCGTCCGGCAGAAAACGCTCCAGCGAAAGTTTGTATTTGAGTGGGTCGATGTGCGAAAGCCCAATGAGGTAGCCTATGAGCAAAGAGACGGAAGAGCCGCGGCCGCGGCCCGGCGGATTTTCTTCCAGCGTCAGAGAGGGATCGCTCAGACCCTGCTCGATCATAACCTCTCGTCCCAGTTTGATGACCTCATGGTAAAGCAATAAAAAGCCGGCCAGGTTATACTTCCTGATCAGGCGGAACTCTTCTGCCAATCTTTGCTTTACTTCCGGGGTGATGGCACTGTAACGCCGGATAGCGGCCTCATGGCAGAGCTTCTCCAGATAAATATCCGGGGTCAGACCGTCCGGCGCGGGATAATCCGGGAAGCTGTAGCTGAGGTCTTTAGTCAGGTCCAGCGTGCAGCGCTCAGCGATTTCGAGGGTGTTGGCGATAGCTTCGGGGCAGGCATGAAAGAGCGATGCCAGTTCCGGCACCGGCCGGAGGTAAAACTCCGAATTCGGACGGCGCTCCCGGTGGCTTTCCTCCAGACTTTTACAATGCTTAACAGCGACCAGACAATCCTGCAGCTGGTGCCTGTCACGGATGTGATAGTGAACATTGCCGGATGCGACGACTTTGACTCCGGCGGCAGCGGCCAGCTCCACCATTTTTTTGTTGCGTTCGGATTCCCCGAAGACCAGGTTCCGCTGCAATTCCAGGTAATAATTTTCCCGGCCGAACCATTCCAGATAACGCCCGATCAGCACGCCGGCTTCATCCATGTGTCCTCCTGCAACCAGCTGCGCTAATTCGCTTTGCGGGCAGCCGGACAGGCAGATCAAACCGGCGGCATGTTCCGCCAGCAGTTCCGGCGCCAGTTCCGGTTCGTTACGTTCGCCGGAGTGATGGGCAACCGTGATCAGGCGGCAGAGGTTACTGTAGCCGGTGTTGTCTTTAGCCAGCAGGGTGAGATGATATCCGCCTTTCAGCGTCAATTCCGCGCCTGTGATGCCGTGTATACCCAGTGAACGGGTAAGCTGGGCAAAACGCATGGCGCCGCAGAGGTTATTATGATCGGTGAGCGCGAGGGACTGATAGCCAAGCTCCTGCGCCTTCAGCAGCAGTTCCTCCAGGGAAGAAGCGCCGTCATGAAAAGAATAATAGCTGTGGCAATGCAGTTCTGCGTAGGACATATAAACTCTTAAAAATAATCAATATTCAAATACCAAAATCCAAATAGATTAGAAAAGCCCCCGCTGTGTATCGTGAAGACTGATACCTTTTCGGTGTTCTCAATATGTCTGGCGGTACCAGCTGCCGTCGATCAGATTTTTGGAGAGCACGATCCGCTGTCCCGAAGCCAGGATGACGGCATAATACAACCGCGATACCGGCTCGCTGCGCCACCACTCATCGTCAATACGCCAGCAGTCTTCGACGGCAATGATCTTCTGCCGCCGTTTCAGCCGGACGAAAGTAGGTAATCCGGCAGGGGATTCCTCCACCTGCAGCGGCTCCGGCAGGTTTACTGGCTTAATGGAATCAGGGCGTAGCGTCTTTCCGGTATCCGCGACCATGGTTCGATTTCCTTTATCTTATATAACTGCGTTCCGCCCAGGCGGAATTCCAATTGCCGGACATCATCCAGCAGGTTATCTTTCGCCCGGACATCGGTGAGCAGGCTTTTTTGCCGTCCGTTGGGCCGTCCCAGGCCGGTAATCTTCATTCCCAGTTGCTCGATAGGGCCGGGCTGGGGAGAATTCTCGATGATCAACCGGATGCGGGAAATTGCGGTTTTAGTATTCAAGGCCGGCTCTTTGAACTGGATGTTTTTCTCCCAGTGTTCCCGCAGCCAGGTGCGCGTCCAGAGATGCACACTGCGGATGCCCATGCCCTTCGGCTCGAAGCGGACAAAGGCGCGGGAGAGCATCGCTTCGATAGACACCATGATCACGTCCAGCGAGGCCGTCATCGAAGACAAAGTGGTGCTTTCCTCGATCGTTTCCTCCGTCAGGCGCGGGTACAAAGGGGTATCGTCATGACCGTTAGCCAGTTCCCGGATCCTGATTCCTTCCGGCCCGAATTGCGCTTGTAAAGGACCCGGTGTCAGCGCGGCAATCTGCCCCAGCTTATGCAAACCGAAGCTGTGCAGTTTTTCCTTACTTTTGAGCGAAACCGGCAGCAGATCGCAGGTTAAATCATTGAGGAACGCCGCGATATCCCCGGTGAGTGTTTTGTAACTGCCGGGCGAACTGTGCCAGGCGGCCAGATAAGCGGGGAATTTATCCTCGGCGATCCCGATGCGGGCGTCAAAAACAGACGGCACGGCGGCACGGACGGCCTTGACCAGTGCTGCGTCATTTTCATAAATCATCTGCAACCCATCCAGCCCGATATAAATATCGCCCAGATCAGCGCCTTCCACCAGCGGACTGCGTTTTTCCAGTGAGTCCAGAATACCATTGAAAACAGAGCAATAGTACTGAATATCGGCATGAATTATTTCCGCTTCTGCCTGCAGAGACAGGGCTTGCTGGAGAGGCATTTCACGTTGTAAATTCTTCAGTTCAGGGGAGTAGTCCAAAACCAGCTTCTGCGAACCGGCGGCGACAGTAATGATCAATGGCCGCGCCGTCAGGTCGTTGTGCCGCAATTTCTCACAGTTTATGGGGAAATGAGGGAGTAAAACGCAAAGTATCTTCATGGTTGACCTCAAATATCAAGTATGTATATAATAGTAGAACAAGTGTACTATTGTCAAGTCAGGGAGTTGCGAGTAACCACCCCACTTTCTCCATACCAGCGCAGGTTGGTATCTAATTAAATAATCTGGACTACATAGTAAGGAAATATATTAAGATGTCACTTTAGCTTGTCCGGGAAGAACCAGAGATGGGGCGCAGGGACTGT
>Ga0182017_10000266_pt1 | contig 40527 bp, 30 predicted proteins | sample 712E3DmetaG_FD_120492 | JGI IMG/M metagenome (GOLD analysis project Ga0182017, IMG submission 120492) | Permafrost microbial communities from Stordalen Mire, Sweden - 712E3D metaG | ecosystem: Environmental > Terrestrial > Soil > Wetlands > Permafrost | place: Sweden: Stordalen | collected... | reverse complement strand
GTGCCAGAGCCTGCCTTGACGGCCCGCTCGGCGGTGTGGCACCGGCCCCCAGCCGGTGAACCGTGCACCCCACACCTGCTGACCCGGTTCGAGACACGTGCTCGGGTGCGTTCGCCCCGTCGGGCCGGTCGCGTTTCTGTGCGACCGGCCTCGACGCTCGCGGACGGAGGACGCCCGGTGCACCGGCGATCGCCTGGCCGCGGCTGCCTGTGAAGTCCCGGACCCTCCCGCGACTCAGCGCAGCACCGGAGCGGAAGGGATGCCTCGCGAGCGTCCCGTCTTTTACAAGTGCATAGTCGTTGTCCGCGACGCGGTCTCGTTCGGCCTTGCAAGCCGCGATTGACCCGGATGGGTGACTTGCCGCGCTCGCCTGATGACACCCGTTGCCCCCACAACGGCGCCGGCGTCGCTCACGCCGGCCAAACCCGGCAAGTCGCAGTGGGGCAGGCGTCCCTGCCTGCCCACGCAGGCCCGCCGGCCTGCCCCGCTCACGTTCAGTTTCCTTCGAGTCCCTACGTTAGCTGAAAGCTGATAGCTGATAGCTGACCGCTTCTTGCCATCCCCATGTTGCCCGCGCTGTCCGCGACGCGATTCGTTCGGCCCCCGTTGGCCGACGATTGGCCATTGCCTGGTGACACGTCGTGGTCGCCTGCACAACGCGACCCACCATGTGGACCGGGGACACCAAAATACATTCCGATTACGGACCCGAACCGCGCTTGTCGGAAGCGCGCTTGTCCGAATCGCGCTGGTCGCCGAAAAAGCCGGTTCTGGCCGCCTTCCGCGCCCCCGCTGCGCGCCCCCGCCTCCGCCTGCCGCCGACGCGCTCCTGCTCACGCTCCGATTGGCGGTCGGCGCGGTTTCGCCGTATATTCCGCCAACCAGACCAGCGGGCCGATGTCCTCAGTGCAAGAGGAACGCGCGATGGCCGATATGGAAACGCCGGCAAGTTTGCCGACCACGTACGACAGCCGCACCGAGACGGCGGCGCATACGACGGCGCACCGGCTGAGCAAGCAGTATCGGCACGAGGGGGCGCTGTCGGCGAATCCGGATAAGAGCGCGGGGCGGGCTGAGGACGGGTACGTCACATCCGCGGCGTGTACGGCCGCGTCGCGGCACCTCGCCGGGGGCAACGGCGACGTGCAATTCGCGGATATGAACTACCATCATCCGCTGGAGGACTGGTTGGCGCGGGACTTCGTGCAGCGGCTGCTGGGGTTCTTGGCGCGGCCGCGGCGGGGGCGGAAGACGATCATCGAGGAGGCGGTCGCGACGTACGGCGATCCGCGGGCACCGCTGGGGCAGCGGATTCTGTATTGGCCGCTGCACAAATTCATCGACCGGATGCGGGGGAACACGCCGCGGGAGACGGTGCGGGAGAAGATCAGCGAGCACCGGCCGACGGTGCGCGGGCTGGTGGCGACGGCGCGGAGCGTGGCGGAGTTCGGGCTGACGGTGCCGCAGCGGTTCGTCGCGCCGATGCTGGTCGTGTGGAACTTCACGAATCGGTGCAACCTGAGCTGCCAGCACTGCTACCAGGACAGCGCACACCAGGCGCTCGCCGACGAGTTGACGCTGGCCGAGAAGCTGGACCTCGTCGATCAGATCGCCGAGCAGTACGTGCCGATGATCTCGTTTGCGGGCGGCGAGCCGACGATTTCGCCGGACTTGCTGCCGGTGCTGCGGCGGTGTCAGCAGCACGGGATTCACACGAGCATCGCGACGAACGGGACGACGATGACGCCGCGGCTGGCGGGGGAGCTGGCGGCGGCGGGGCTGAAGTACGTGGAGGTGTCGCTGGATTCGGTGCATCCGGAGCGGCACGACGCGTTTCGGCGGCAGCCGGGGATGTGGCACCGGACGGTGCGCGGGATGCGATACGTGGTGGAGCAGCCGGGGCTGCGGCTGGGGATCGCGATGTGCGTGCACCAGGGGAATTTCCCGGAAGTGCTGGACATGCTGCACTTCGCGGTGGACATCGGGGCGGGGTGCTTCGCGTACTTCAATTTCATACCGGTGGGGCGCGGGCTGGAGATGGTGGACGGGGATTTGACGCCGAAGCAGCGGCAGTGGCTGCTGGAGACGCTGAACGAGTGGATGCAGGCGGGGCGGATCGGGGTGATTTCGACGGCGCCGCAGCTCGGGCGGGTGTGCCTGGCGGGAGCGCCGCTGGAGGGGAAGCAAACGTGCTCGCACTGCGGGGCGGGGAGCGGGATGAAGGCGAAGGTGATCGCGAAGTACCTCGGCGGGTGCGGGGCGGGGCGGACGTACGCGTGCGTGGAGCCCAACGGGAACATTACGCCATGCGTGTATATGCCGCAGCGCGTGCTGGGGAACGTGCGGCGGCGGGGGTTTGGGGACATCTTCCGGAACAACGAGTTCTGGGAGTTGCTGTGCGACCGGAGCAAGCTGACGCACCACTGCGAGGTGTGCAAGTTCAAGAACTACTGCGGCGGGTGCCGGGCGCGGGCGGACGGGTATTTTGGGGCGGTGAACGCGGGGGACCCGGGTTGCATTTTCAACGAGAAGCATTGGGAGAGGTTGGTGGCGCAGCGGGCGGCGGGGAACACTGCTCAAGAGCAGGGACGCGCGGTCGGCGGTCCTCAAGAGCAGGGGCACACGCCACCGTCAGCGACGGAGTCTGGCGCGCCGGCGGTCAAGACGTACGATGGGTGCACGGCGACGTGGGTGTCGTCGTAGAGGCGGCGCGCGGCGAGGAGCACTGCTCAAGAGCAGTGGCACACGGCGCGCGTTGCTCAACAACCGCGGGGACGCGGCTCGTTTAGGATAAGAGACGGCGGCGGGGAGCGAGGGTTGTCAGAATTCGTGGCGCGGAACAGCTTGATTTGACTTGCGCCAAAGCGCGGGCAGACTTAGGGTAGGAAGGCGCGGCGTGAGCGCATAAGCGTCATCGTCGCCATCATCCCATCATCCCATCCAGCCGCCCGCCTCCCAGTGGTACCCGTTTAACCGGACCAACAGGCACGCGCGTGCGCTGCAGCGATGCAGTGGCAGGCGCGGCGGCTACGCGCAGCCTGAAAAAGAGGTGCGTCATGGAAACCGCATCACAATCTTGGTGTGCGCGGCGGCTGGTGTGGTGGCTCAGGCGGAATCCGCTGTACCTCATGAGTGCGGGGTGCATGGCGGTCGGCGCCCGGCTGTACCTGGTGCAGCCGAACACGCCGGTGGGCGATATCGGCGTGATCCTGGTCACGCTCGGCGTGCTCCAGGTTTACGAGTGGGCGGTGACGGCGATCCTGCTCTTGTTGCACCGCTGGCGGCGGTCGCCGGAGGACGAGCCGTCGCTGCTGCTCGTGGCGGCGTTGTTCTGGACGGGGCCGCTGGCGGCGACGGTGGAGCTGTCGGCGCGGCAGGCGCGGGAGGGGCTGCTGTGTGCCGTCGGCGTGCTGGTTTTCGCGCTGATCGAGCTGTTCATCGTGCGGCGGTCGCTGGCCTTGGGGCTGAGCGGGCCGACGCGAGTGCTGGCGGTGGCGTGCTTCGTGCTGCTGGTCGTGGCGCCGGCCGTGCTGCACGTCGAAAACGGGCCGGGGACGAACGAGCTGTTTTTGTACGGGTGCTGGTGGCTGCTGGCGGCGATTGCGCTGCTCGCGGTGGCGGGGCTGCGGACGTACGGCCTGGGGCCGCGGGCGATGGAGGGTGCGGCGAGGGCACGGCTGGCGGTGGAAGCGGGGTTCGTCGCGATGCTGCTGGCGGCGAGCGCGACGCACTTGTACGGGATGAACTACGCGTTTTTCGGGCATGCGCGGGCATTCTATGGGAGCCCGCTGCTCGTGGCGGCGGCGTGCGTTGCGTTTGAGTATCTCGCGCGGAGCGGATTGCGACGTGGTTGGCTGCTGGCGGGGGCGAGCGTGCCGGCGGTTGCCGCGCTGGCGCTGTCGCTGCAGGCGTTCGACCCGGAAGTGCCGATTCGCGAGTTGCCGCGGTGGCTGCGGGACCCGCTGTTTACGGCGCTGGTGCTGGCGACGGTGGTTTGGTGGGTCGGGGCGCTGCGGAATCGGTCGGCGGCGCTGCTGCACGCGGGGAACGTGGCGCTGGCGTGTGCGGTGCTGCGCGGCGTGCACGAGTTTCGAGCGCCAGGCGCGGGCCCGGCCATTCCGGGTGCGGCCGGAGTGCCGGGGCGCGACCTGGCGGCGCTCGCACTGCTGGCGCTGGCGGCGTACTTGCTGATTGCGGCGTGTGTGCGGCGGTCGCGGGCGGAGGCGATCCTCGGTCTGACGAGCCTGCAAGCGGCGGTCGTCGTTTGGGCGCTCGAGCGGCCGGGGGCGACGCTGATGATCGGCGTGTCGGCGTGCTGGATGCTGCTGATCGCGGCCCACCTGGGCGTGCGGCGGCCGGATTTGAACACGGTGTTGTGGCTGCTGGCGATCATGCTCGGGATTGGGTGGTACTACGATTTCGACGCCGGGTGGTGCTGGGTGGCGCGGGCGAACGCCGCGGCGGTGATTGCTGTGCTGCTGGGCGTCGGGCAGGTTTGGCGGGTGACGCGCTACCGGGCGGTCGGCGCCGGCGTGCTGGTGGCGAACGGGCTGTTCTTTGGCGGGCGCGGCCTCGCGAATGCGGCCAACCCGATGGCGACGCTGATCATCGCGGGCAGCTTCGTGCTACTGGTGGCGGGGGCGGCGGTGAGCTGGCACAAGGCGGCGCTGCTGGCGCTGGCGCGGAGAGAGAACTCGGGCGTGGTCGAGAGCGGCGAATCCGGGCTGGAGGCATGAAGCAGTAGACCAGCCCCAGCGGCAGAAGCACTGCTCAAGAGCAGTGGCACACGCGACGGGCAGCGGTGATAGAATCGTGGCGTCGCGCGAGGGCGAAACATGGAATACGATCACGAGAAGGTGGACGAGGCGGTGCTGGCGCTGCTGTACCTGACGACGTCCGAGCAGTACGGCGTGAAACGGGCGTGGAAGGGGTTGGCGTGGGAGGTGATGGACCGGCTGCACGAGAAGGGCTTCATCGACAACCCGAAGACCAAGGCGCTGTCGATCGTGTTAAGCGAGGAGGGGGCGAAGTGGTCGGCGGAGTTGTTTGAGCGGATGTTCGGTGCGGTGGGGTGAGCCCGCGGGGTCACTGCTTAGGAGGAGCATCGGTGGCGGACAACTTGAATCGCATTAAGGCCATCGGCTTCACACGCGCGGGTTGCTGGAGCCTTACGAACGGATCCCTTGGCTTGGAACTCACCGCCCACGAGAACGATCGCAACGTTCTTTACGCCTTCGTTGTGGACGGGGAGCCGATGTACGTCGGGAAGACCGTCCAGCCGCTCAGCAAGCGAATGGCCGGCTATCGGAAGCCGGCCGAGACTCAATCTACCAACATCAAGAACAACGAGAACATGCGCAGGTGCCTGGTACAGGGCAAATCCGTTGAGATATTTGTCCTGCCGGACACCGGTCTTCTTCATTACGGCGGCTTCCACGTCAACCTCGCCGCGGGGTTGGAAGACAGCCTCGTTCGAGAGTTGGCGCCCAACTGGAACGGCGGGAAGAAGGAAACCGCGGCCGGAAAGCTGGAGCCTGTCGAAGGGCAACCTATTCGTTCTCGCTGAGAAGCCGCGTCGACAGCGAGGGTCTTGGCGGCGTCCCGGAACATAACATGGCCGCTTCCAATGGCGCCGTCGTCGTGTGCGACGATTTCCTGCACGAGTGAGCGCTACGCGACGGTGGGAGCGGCTGGAGCGGCCACGCCACAGCTCAGCGGACGTTGAAGTAGCGCGCCTGGGGGTGGTAGGCGATGATGGCGCTGGTTGATTGCTCGGGGTCGAGCATGAAGCCGTCGGTGAGGGAGACGCCGATACGCTCCGGCGCCAGCAGCTTCATCAGCGGGACCTCGTCCTCCAGGTTGGGGCAGGCGGGATAGCCGAAGCTGTAGCGGCTGCCCTGGTAGCCTTGCTGGAAGAGCTTGTGGAGGTCGCGGGCGTCGTGGGCGGCGAGGCCGAGTTCGGCGCGGACCTGCTTGTGGATGTACTCCGCGAGGGCTTCGGCCAGCTCGACGCCGAGGCCGTGGAGGAAGAGGTACTGCTGGTACTCGTTTTGGGCGAACCACTGCCGGGCGACCTCGCTGACGCGGCGGCCGGCGGTGACGAGGGAAAAGGCGACGACATCGACGACGCCGGCGCTGGCGGGCCGCCAGAAGTCGGAGAGGCACCAGAAGGGGGCTTTCTTTTGGCGCGGGAAGGTGAAGCGGGTGACTTCGGCCGAGGGACCGAGGGACCCAGGGACCGAGGGCCCAAGGGGTGGAGCATAGATTATTAAGTCGTCGCCGGAGGAGTTGCAGGGCCAGTAGCCGTAGATCGCCTGGGGGTGGAGGATGGCTTCGCGCTCGCAGCGGTCGATGAGGGCGCGGTAGATGGGGCGAATTTCGCCGGCAATGTAGCGCTGCCACTCTTCGGGGGAGCGGCGCTTCTTGCGAAAGCCCCATTGGACTTGGAAGAGCATCGTTTCGTTGATGTAGGCGAGCGGGGTGCTGAGGTCGATCTGGTCGAGGACGCGCGTGCCCCAGAACGGCGGCTGCGGGACGGGCGTATCGTGCGTAATGTCGGACCGCGCCGCCGCGCGCGTAACGGGCGGCTCGGGTGCGGAAACCTCAACATCGACGGGGCGCAAGCCGTAGCGCTGCTCGATTTCGGCTTCGAGGTTTGGACCGCGGCGCGGAGCCTCCGGCGTGACGGCGGTTGCGCCCTCCTGTGATTCCTTCACTTTGTGCTTGCCGGCGGCGAATTCGGCCATCAGGCGGAGGCCGTCGAAGGCGTCCTTGGCGTAGAAGAGGGGGCCTTTGTAGATCTTGCGGAGGTCGTCCTCAACGTAGCGGCGTGTCAGGGCGGCACCGCCAAGGATCACGGGGACCGTGATGCCTTGCTCGTTGAGAGCGAGAAGGTCTTCGCGCATGACGAGCGTGGACTTGACGAGCAGGCCGGAGAGGCCGATGGCGTCGGCCTGGTGCTCACGCCACGCGTTGATGATGTTGGCGATGGGCTGCTTGATGCCGAGGTTGAAGACCTGGTAGCCGTTGTTGGTGAGGATGATATCGACGAGGTTTTTGCCGATGTCGTGCACGTCGCCGCGGACGGTCGCGAGGACGAGCTTGCCGCGAGACTGGCCGGCGGACTTCTCCATGTGGGGCTCGAGGTGGGCGACGGCGGCCTTCATGGTCTCGGCGGATTTGAGGACGAAGGGGAGCTGCATCTGGCCGGAGGCGAAGAACTCGCCGACGGTCTTCATGCCGGCGAGGAGCAGGTCGTTGATGATGTCGAGGGGGCGGTATTTCTGGAGGGCCGCGTCGAGGTCGGTGTCGAGGCCGACGCGGTCGCCGTCGATGATGCGGCGTTTGAGGCGCTCCTCGATGGGCAGGTCGGCGATTTTGGTCTTCTCGGCAAGCTGCTCGCCCTCCGTGAAGAGCCCGATGAAGTGTTCGAGCGGACTGGCGTCGGAGCCGTCGCGAATGGCGTCGGTGTGAGTGGAGCCGACCAGGCGGCGGTCGTGGATGAGGTCGAGGGCGGCGTTCCAGCGCTCGTCGCTGATCTGCGTGCGCGGGAGGATCTTGCCGGCGTGGACGATGGCGGCGGTGAGGCCGCGGCGGCAGGCTTCGTAAAGGAAGGCCGAGTTGAGGACGACGCGGGCGGCGGGCTGGAGGCCGAAGCTGACGTTGCTGACGCCGAGGACAGCCTGGCAGCGGGGGAATTTCTTCGTGACGCGTTCGATGCCGTCGAGCGTTTCGAGGGCGAGGCGGCGGTCCTCGACGTTGCCGGTGGTGATCGGGAAGGTGAGGCAGTCGAAGAAGATGTCTTCCTCATTGATGCCGTACTTCTGCGTGAGGAGGTCGTGCAGGCGCGTGGCGATGGCGACTTTGCGGTCGGCGGTCTTGGCCATCGCCTCGGTCGGGTCCTCGTCGATGGTCAGGGCGACGACGGCGGCGCCGTACTGACGGAGGAGGGGGCAGACTTTCCGCAGGCGCTCTTCGCCGTCTTCGAGGTTGACCGAATTGACGATGCACTTGCCGCCGGCGAGCTTGAGGCCGGCTTCGAGGACGGCGGGCTCGGTGCTGTCGAGCATGAGGGGGGCGTTGACCTCGCTGGCGAGGCGGCGGACGACGTGGTCCATGTCGGGAACGCCGTCGCGGCCGACGAAATCGACGCAGACGTCGAGGACGTGGGCGCCCTCGCGGCCCTGCTCCTGGGCCATCGCGACGACGCCATCGAAGTCGCCGTCGGCGAGCAGGCGTTTGAATTGCCGGGAGCCGTTGGTGTTGCAGCGTTCGCCGATGATGAGAAAGCTGGTTTCCTGGCGGAGGGGGACGGCGGCGTAGAGGCTGGTGACGGCGGGCTCGTGGGCAATCTCTCGCGGGCGGGGTTTGAGGGGGCGAACCGCGTCCACGACCGCCTTCAGGTGGGCGGGGGTTGTGCCGCAGCAGCCGCCGACGATGTTGACGCCATCGACTTCGACGAATTCGCGGAGCCAGCGGGCAAGCTCCGTGGGGCAGAGCGGGAAATGCGTCTGGCCGGCGACGATCTGCGGGAGGCCGGCGTTGGGCTGGACGCTGAGGAAGCGCGAGCAGGCGCGGGAGAGGTAGCGGACGTGCTCGCTCATCTCCTGCGGGCCGGTGGCGCAGTTCAGGCCGATGACATCGACTTCGGGGTAGGCTTCGAGAGTCGCGACGGCGGCGGCGATGTCGGTGCCGACGAGCATGGTGCCGGTGGTCTCGACGGTGACCTGGCACAGGAGCGGGACACGGCGGCCGCAGGCGTCGAAGGCGAGGCGGGCGGCCTGGATCGCGACCTTGGCCTGGAGGATGTCCTGGCAGGTCTCGATCAGGAGGACGTCAACGCCGCCGTCGAGGAGGCCGCGGGCCTGCTCGAGGTAGCTGGCGAGGAGGTCGTCGTAGCTGATTTGGCGGAGGGAGATCAGCTTGGTGCCGGGGCCGAGAGAGCCGACGGCGAAGCGTGGGTGGTCCGGGGTGGCGACCGCGTCCACGGCGTGGCGGGCGAGGCGGGCGGCGGCGACGTTGAGGTCGTAGGTTCGGTCGGCGAGGCCGAATTCGGCGAGGACGACGCGATTGGCGCCGAAGGTGTCGGTCTGGACGGCGTCACAGCCGACGTCGAGGAAGCTGCGGTGAATCTGCTCGATGGCGTCGGGGCGGGTCTCGACGAGGATTTCGGAGCAATTCTCGAGGCCGCGATAGTCAGCCAGCGGCAAGTCGAGCGCATGAATGCTGGTCCCCATCGCGCCATCGAAGACGAGGACCTGCTCCTGCAAGCGGCGTATGAACGAGCAATCCGTGTTTGACACGCGGCAGCCTCGATCCGTATCTGGTGCGTCGGCGTCCGACTGCGGGCCTGGCCCGGGTGCACGCGGCTGGGCGGGCCGTCCCGCCGGCCCTTGTCAGCGAAGCGTAAAGGACTATTATAGCCCGATGCGAAGCAGTGCGCCGAGTTCCTGCATTCGAGGTGGAGCCACGTGCAAATGACGATGGATACGACTGAACTCTCGTCGTTCTTCGACGAGGTAGAGTTGGACGCCCATAGATTCGCGCTCTATGCGGACGGGGCGCATGCCTCGTTTAGCGCGCGCGAACGTTTCGACACGCTCGTTCGCGAGTACCAGGAAAAGGCGCAGCAGGGCCAGGGCGACCCGCTGCGGGCCGCGTTGGGCCTGTTGATCCTGGGCAAGTTCGGCGACGCCCTCGAGTGGTTTGGGCGGAGCCCCGGCGGCAAGGTGCGCCACTACTACGCGGCGGAGGCGGCCCTGGGCCTGAACCGCTTTGCCGACGCGGTGCACGAGTTCCAGCAGGCGGCGCGGGCCGGCTGGGATGCCCTGGAGTGCGACATGCGGGTGGCCGCAGTGCACGTCCGCACCGGGGACCTGTCGAAGGCGGAGGAACTGCTCGCGCGGCGCGAGGCCGAGGGCGTGAACCGCCCGGACTGGCATTTCGTACGCGGGGTGATCGCGGAAGCCCGGGATGACCGGGCGATGGCGGGCGAAGCATACGAGATGGCGCTGGGGCTGGACCCGGAACACACCCAGGCGCTGTTTCGCTGCGCCCGACTGTACGATCAGTGCGGCGACGACGAGCAGGCCCTGGAGCTCTACAACCGGCTAAGCGCCCAACCGCGGGCGTATGTCAACGCGCTGCTGAACGCGGCGGGGCTGTACGAGGAGCGCGGGGCGTACGACGCGGCGCTGTCCTGTTTGCGGCGCGTGCTGAAGGCGTATCCGAACCACCGCCGGGCGCGCTTGTATTTCAAGAGCGTCGAGAGCTGCCGGCAGATGGTGATCGAGGACGCGGGCACCGAGCCGATCGACGCCCGGACGCGGCTGCTGGCCACGCCGCTGTCCGAGTTCGAGTTGTCGGTGCGGGCCCGCAACTGCCTGAAGAAGATGAACATCCGCACGCTGGGCGACCTGGTGCGGCTCAGCGAGGCCGAGTTGCTGGCGTACAAGAACTTCGGCGAGACGTCCCTGAGCGAGATCAACGCCCTGCTGGTTAAGAAGGGGCTGCGGCTGGGGCTCCAGCCTGAAGAGGTCGAGCCGGAGGCGGTTGAGGACGCTGCCCCGCCGAAACCCCTGCTGCCCCCGGGGAAGGAGGGGATCCTGTCGCGGTCGGTGGCCGAGTTGGAGCTCTCCGTGCGGTCGCGTCGCTGCCTGCAACGGCTCAACGTCGTTACGCTCGGCGACCTGCTGCACTACTCGGAGGCCGACCTGCTGGCCACGCGAAACTTTGGCGCCACTTCGCTCAGCGAGATCAAGACGCGGCTGACAGAGTTCGGGCTGCAGCTCGCGCCGAAGAAGATGGGCTAGCGATTTTGGATTTGGGAGTTTGGATTTTGGATCGCCGGGGCGTCCGGAACCAATGTCTGGCGGAGCCTGCGCGGTCCCAATCCAAGATCCAGAATCCAAAACCCAGAATCTCCCGCGGTGAAGGCCCGGATTCGTGATGGGGGCGTTCTCATTCAGCGTGCTGCGGACTTGCGGGGCGGCCCGCCGCGGCGTTTTGCGCACGCCACACGGCGCGGTCGATACGCCCGCGTTCATGCCGGTCGGGACGCGCGCGGCCGTGAAAGGCCTGTCGCCCGCCCAGCTTGCCGAGACGCGTACGCAGATCGTGCTGGCGAACACGTACCACCTGATGCTGCGGCCGGGAGCGGCGGCGGTCGAACGGCTGGGCGGCCTGCACCGGTTCATGGGCTGGGGCGGTGCGATTCTGACCGACAGCGGCGGGTTCCAGGTGTACTCGCTGGACGAGCTGCGCCGGGTGGACGACGACGGCGTGGCGTTCCGGTCCCACCTCGACGGAACTCCCGTACGCCTGACGCCCGAAAGTGCGATCCAGATTCAGAACCAGCTCGGGGCGGACATCGTCATGGTGCTCGACGAGTGCCCAGCCCTGCCGGCCGAGCCGGGGATCATGCAGGACGCCGTGCGCCGGACGGTGGCGTGGGCGCGTCGCTGCCGGGCGGCCCATCAGCGTACGGACCAGGCGCTGTACGGCATCGTGCAGGGCGGGCTCGATCTGGAGCTGCGGCGGGCGTGCCTGGGGCAACTGGTCGAGATCGGGTTCGACGGCTACGCGCTCGGGGGCCTGTCCGTTGGCGAGCCGCCGAAGGAGATGTACACATTCCTGGAGGGGTTTGCCGGGGAGTTGCCGGCGGATCGGCCGCGGTACCTGATGGGCGTCGGAACGCCGGCGGACCTGGTGCAGGCGGTAACGGCCGGCGTGGATCAGTTCGATTGCGTTTTGCCGACGCGCAACGGGCGGAAGGGCTATGCGTTCACGAGCGCCGGGACGGTACGGCTGCGGAACGCGTGCCACAAGCTCGCGCCGGAGCCGTTGGACGGGGCCTGCGACTGCTACACGTGCCGGAGTTTCTCGCGCGGCTACCTGCGGCACCTGTTCCTGTCGGGCGAGGTGCTTGGAGGGACGCTGGTCTCGCTCCATAATATCCACTTCTATCAGGCGCTCATGCGGCAGATGCGGGCCGCCCTCGAGGGCGGCACGTTCGACGCGTGGCGGCGAGTGTTCGAAGGCGGCCCGGCGACCCGGGACTTGAAGGAAGGCGAACCATGAACCTGTTGCTCCTGTTGGCCCAGACGACATCGGCCCCGGTGAACCCCACGCCGCCCTCAGGGGCAGACATGTTCTTGCGGCAGATCTTGCCGCTGGTCCTGGTGGTCGGCGTGTTCTGGTGGTTCATGTCGCGCGGACGGTCGAAAGAGCGGCAGAAGTACCAGCAGATGCTCGACGCGCTGAAGAAGAACGACCGCGTGCAGACCATCGGCGGCGTGCTCGGGACGGTCGTGGACGTCCGCGACAACGAAGTGCTCGTCAAGGTGGACGAGACGAACAACGTCAAGATCCGCTTCAACCGGACGGCAATCAAGGAAGTCTTGCAGGACGCGGCGGTCGAGAGCAAATCGTGAAGCGCCGTCACCGCGGAGGCGCAGAGAGCGCTGAGACCGCAGAGCGGGCCTAATAATCGGGCTATGCGTCGGGCGCCAACGCGATATCGTCGTTGCTCTGCGGGCTCTGCGTTCTCGGTGCCTCTGCGGTTAGCGTGAGCCATGGCGTCGCTGGCGAACTATCTTGACCCGGAGGTGATTCAGCAGGTCGCCCGGCTCGACTTGCGGGCCCGCTTCATCGTCGAGGGGTTTCTGGCCGGGCTGCACAGCTCGCCGTTCCAGGGGTTCTCCGTCGAGTTCAGCGAGCACCGCAAGTACGCCCACGGCGACGCGCCGCGCACGATCGACTGGAAGGTGTTCGCCCGCAGCGACCGCCTGTTCGTGCGCAAATACCAGGCCGAGACGCACCTAGCATGCCACCTGCTCGTCGACGCGTCGGGCAGCATGGGCTACGTCGGGTATCTCGGGCCGGCGGGGAGCCCACGCGGCGGAGCGACCGGGATCGTCGGGGCGTGGCCGCAACCGGCGGGGAAGTTGATCTACGTGATCCACATCGCGGCGGCGCTGGGCTACCTGGTGATCAAGCAGCAGGATGCGGTCGGGCTGGGGATCATCGGCGAGCGGCTGGAGACGCTGCTGCCCGCCCGGGCACGCCGGGCGCACCTCGTCGAAGTGCTGGCGGCGCTGTCGGCGGTCGTGCCGCGCGGGCGGACGGGGCTGGCGCGCGGCGTCGAGCAGGCGCTGGCCCGCATCTCGCACCGCGGGCTGGTGGTTTTCCTGAGCGACCTGTTGACCGACACAGACGCGCTGCTGGAAGCCCTGCATCACATTCGCTTCCGCGGGCACGACCTGATCGTGATGCACGTGCTGGACGCCGCGGAGACGCAGTTTCCGTTTACCGGTCATGTACGGCTGGAGGACCCGGAGACGGGGGAGAGCCTGGTGGCGGATGCGGGCGCGGTGCGGGGGCGCTACCTGGCGGCAGTGGCGGCGTGGCGCGAGAAGCTGCGCGATCAGATCGGGGCGCTGCGCGCCGACTACGTGCCGTTGGATACCGCGCAACCGTTCGACAAGGCGCTGGTCGAGTTCTTGCTGCAGCGGCAGCGGCGAAGGTGACGGGCGGCGCGGGCTGTAAGGGACTCAACGGAAGTGCATTGTCGGGGCCTTCTCTGAATCTGCTCAATCCTGTATGTCAAGCCAGCGCCGCTTCGACGCATTCGCAGATGTAGTGATACGCCAGGGCGTGGGCCTCCTGGATGCGGTCGCTGGAGGTGTGGGGGGCGTGAAAGACGTGGGTGCAGAGCGGGGCCATCTGGCCGCCGGTCTGGCCGGTGAAGCCGACGATGACGGCCCCGCGTTCGGCGGCGACGCGCAGGGCGGCCAGCACGTTGGGCGAATTGCCGCTCGTGCTGATGGCCCAGACCACGTCGCCGGGCTGCACGAGGCCGGCGAGCTGCCGAGCGAAGACAACCTCATAGCCCAGATCGTTGGCGATCGCCGTCAGCGTCGAGCTGTCCGTAGTCAGGGCGATCACCGGCAGCGCCTGCCGCTCGCGTTTGAACCGCCCGAGCAGCTCGCACGCGATGTGCTGGGCGTCGGCTGCGCTGCCGCCGTTGCCGAAGGTGTACACACGCCGGCCGCTCCGCAGACACTGCGCGAGTGCGGCCACGATGCGGTCGAGGGTTTCGCCCGCGGCGGCGAGGGCGGTGGCGACTTGCTGATGCTCGCGTAGGACGGTTGACCAGTCGCGACTCACGGCGGCTCCTGTTGAATGCTCGGCGGCGGTCGTTGCACGTTCTGCGGCCAACGCGGGGGTCGGCCGCTACAGTTTTCGAATGCGGGCCAGCTCGGCCGAGGTGCTGTAGCCCTCCACCAGCTCGATCAGCACGACCCGCCCGCCGCGGGCTTCCACGAACTTCTGCCCGACGACGCCTTTGCCGGCCCAGTCCGCGCCTTTGACCAGCACGTCCGGGGCGAGCTGCTCGATGACCCAGGCAGGGTCGGGCTGCTCGAAGATCACGACATAGTCGACGCATTCGAGCGCGGACAGCAGCCGCGCACGGTCGGCCTGCGTGCGGACGGGGCGATCGTCGCCCTTGCCGAGGGACCGGACAGACGCGTCGCTATTGAGGCCGACCACGAGGACACTGCCGAGCGCTTTGGCTTTCTCGAGCAACTCGAGGTGGCCCGGGTGCAGGATGTCGAAGCAGCCGTTCGTGAAGACGGCCGTTTCGCCGCGCTGCCGCCGGGCGTCGAGCTCGGCGCGCAGCTCGGCGGCCGCGCGGACCTTGCCGCGTCCACGCCGGTCGCCGTGCTCCAGCTCGTGCAGCACTTCGTCGCGCGTGATCGGGACGCAGCCGAACTTGCTCACCTCCAGGCCGCCCGCGATGTTCGCCAGCACCGTGGCCTGCTCGAACGTGGCGCCGGCGGCGACCGCCACCCCGAACATCGCGAGCACCGCGTCGCCGGCACCGGTGTTGTCGTACACGGCCCGCGGCGTGGTGGGAAAATTCCGGGGCGGCTGCGCGCGGCGGAGGAGCAGCGCCCCGTCGCGGCCCAGAGTGACGAGCAGGGCGTCGAAGTTCAAGCGGGCGATCAGCTCGGCCCCGCTCGCCGCCAGCTCGTCGTCGCTTACCCGTCGCCGGAGCGCGATCTCAAACTCGGCCCGGTTGGGCGTGAGCAGCGTCGCACCGGAGTATTTCTCCCAGGCCGGCGAGCGCGCGGGGTCGATGAAGACCGGTTTTCCGCTGCGCCGGGCTGCGTCAATGACCGCCGTGCAGATGCCGGGCGAGAGTACGCCCTTGTCGTAGTCTTCCAGGCAGACTACGTCCACGTCGGCCAGGGCTTCGCGGACGAAATCGAGCAGCTTGCGCTCGTCGTCTTCGGCCGGCGGGCGTACCAGTTCATCGTCGACGCGGATGATCTGCTGGCGGTGGCGGTGCTCGGCCAGGCCGACCAGGCGGGTCTTCGTGATGGTTGGGCGGTCGCCGACGCGGATCAGCCCGCGAATGTCGGCCCCCGCGCCGGACAGGGCCTGCGCGACGCGCTCGCCGAAGGAATCCTGGCCCAGCAGCCCGCAACAGACGACGCGCGCCCCGAGTGCGACGACGTCGAGCGCGACGGACCCCGCGCCGCCCACGCGTTCCTGCCGCTCGATCACGCGCAGCACCGGGACGGGCGCCTCGGGACTGATCCGCTCCGCGTCGCCGAAGACGTACTGGTCGAGCATGAAGTCGCCGACGAGAAGAACGCGGCGGCCGGCGAAACGCTCCACAAGCGAGGTCAGTTTGTCGTTCATTGCGCGCGCACCTGAATTGCGGGCAGTATAGCGGGTTCCCCGGGTTCAGACGATGGGGAGCGAGCGGCGGAGGTCGGCCTGGTTGCCGGTCATGGTCCGCACGTCAGTCGCCGCGAGACGTCGAGGTGCTCGCGTAAGAGCCGCTCTACGTGGGCGTCGTCGGCACCGGGGAACTGGCTGCGGATGCCAGCCCGCATGCGCTCACACAGGTCGTCGAAGAGCGCACCGCCCAGAAACAACTTCTCTCCTAGGGAGAGGCGCCGCGCTTCGAGAATCTCCTCGCGATAGAGGGCGTCGATCAACTCGCGCGTCGGTTCCATTGTCGGTCGCCGTCCTGCGCACTTCGGCGCAGGTCTACACCGCCGCGCAGACCTGCCGGGCCGCGTCCGTGAGGTTGTCGGCGGTCTTAAGGCCCGGAATGGTCGCTTTTTCGAGCATCTGCCGGGCGATGTCGACGTTCGTGCCTTCGAGCCGGACGACGACGGGCACGGTGAAGCCGACCTCCTTGGCGGCACGAATCAACGCGTCGGCGATCACGTCGCACTTGGCGATGCCGCCGAAGATGTTGACCAGCACCGCCTTGACGCGTGGGTCGGAGAGGATGATGCGGAAGGCCTCGATGGCGCCTTCGCAGGTGACGCTGCCGCCGACGTCGAGGAAGTTGGCCGGCTCGCCGCCGTGCAGCTTGATGATGTCCATGGTGGCCATCGCCAGGCCGGCCCCGTTGACCAGGCAGCCGATGTTGCCGCTGAGCGCGATGTAGCTGAGATCAAACTCCTTGGCGCGCAGCTCGGCCGGGTTCTCCTCGCTGGCGTCGAACAGGGCCGCCACGTCGGCGTGGCGGAAGAGGGCGTTGTCGTCGAAGGTGAACTTGGCGTCGATGGCGATGATCTCGCCGGTGGGGGTCTCGACCAGCGGGTTGATCTCCGCCAGCGAGCAGTCCCGCTCGACGAACAGCCGCGCGAGCTTCAACATGATGTCGGTGGCGATCTTGGCCCGGCCGCCGACGAGGCCGAGACCCGCCGTCAGCACGGCCGCCTGAAAGCGCTGCAGGCCGAGGTGCGGATGGAACCACGCCTTCTTGATCGCGCCGGGGTCGCGGGCCGCGACCTCCTCGATTTCGACGCCGCCCTGTGCGCTGACCATCAGGACGGGCGTGCGGCGGGCGCGATCGACGACGATGCCGACGTAGAACTCGCGGGCGATGTCGACGGCGGGGGCCATGAGGAGCTTGTGGACGCGCACGCCCTCCGGGCCGGTCTGGCGCGAGACCATCGGCTCGGCGAACATGCGGGTGGCTTCGCGGAAGGCCTCGTTGGCGGACTTGATTAGCTTGACGTAGCCGGCCTTCCCGCGCCCGCCCGCGTGCACCTGCGCCTTGATGACAGCCGTCTCCACCGCCAGCCGCCGAAATGCCCCGCGGGCGTGTTCCGCGCTCTCCAGCACCTCGCTGGGCGGAACCGGAATGCCCGCGGCCTCCAGCAACGCCCGCGCCTGGTACTCGTGGACTCTCATGCCGGTGGCTCCAACCGCAAGCGCTCCCCGTCGCGCACAGTCTAGCCCGGATCGCGTTTGAGCGCCAAACGGCGTGCGAGAAGGGGGCGGCGTTTGCGAACTGCCGCCGGCTTCGGTACGGTTTCCCCACGATGTTGCGCGACCTGGTGGATACGGCGGTGCTGGAGGATTTCGCCAGCGGTCTGTCCCGCAGCGCGGGTCTGCGCGTCTGCGTATACGACTCGCACGGCGGGTTGATCGTCGCCGCGCCGCCGAGCAACGAGTTCGCGCGGCTGACCGGCTCGGTGCTGGGCACGCTTCCGCCGGACATGACGCTCACGCCCGTGCCGGCCCACGACCCGCCCGGGCAGGTCGCGTTCGTCACGGCCGCCGGCGTGTGGTACATCGTCGCACCGGTGTACGTCGACGACCGCCAGGCAGGCTACATTGGCGTCGGCGAGTTCCGCGAGCACTCTCTGTCCGGCGAGCAGTGGCAGAAAGCCCAGGCCGCGGCCGGCAGCGACCTCAACACGCTCATCCAGGCCTGGGAAAACCTGCCCGTGCTGAGCCGCACCGGGACCTCGCAGGTGATCGTCACCGCCCGCTGGGGCGCCCGCCTGTTGGCCGAGTGGTGCCGGCGCGAGTCGCGCCTGGTCGCCGCGACGGACGAGGTCGCGCTCGTCGGCGATATCGCCGAGTTGCTGACGGGCGAGCAGGACCTGCAAGAAGTCCTGGACCGGATCGTCAGCGAGACGGCGCGCGTGATGCAGTGCCCGTCCAGCAGCATCCGGCTGTTCGACCCGCAGACCAACGAGCTGCGGATCAAAGCCGTCCACAATCTGTCGCGCGACTACATCGGCAAAGGCGCGGTCGTCCGCACGTCCGGCAGCATCGATGACCAGGCGCTCCGCGGGCAGGTCGTCTACGTCGAGGACGTGGCGTGCGACCCGCGGATTCAGTACCCCGAGCAAGGGCGCCGCGAAGGCATCGTCAGTTTGCTTACAGCCGGCATGGTCTACCGCGGCCAGCCCGTGGGCGTTATCCGGGTGTATACGGAGCGCAAGCGGCGTTTTCGCAAGGTGCAGCGCGATCTGCTGCGGGCGGTCGCGTACCAGGCCGCGACGGCGCTCGTGCATGCGCAGCTCGTCGAGGAGCGGTTGCGCAACGCCGAGACGCAGCGGCAGCTCGCGCTGGCCGGTAGCCTGCAAGCGCGCATGATCCGCACGCCGCCGCCGCAGCACCCGCGCGTGGCCACGGCCCTCGTGTTCAACCCGAGCTACAAGGTGAGCGGCGACTTCTGCGACTTCTTCACGCTATCGGATGGCCGGCTGGCGGCGGTGGTCGGCGACGTGGTGGGCAAGGGGATCCCGGCGTCGCTGCTGATGTCCACGGTGCGCGGGGCGTTGCGGGCGGGGGCGGACTACTGTGCCAATCTCGCCGAGCTGCTGAACCGCCTGAATCGCCAGATTTGCCGGGAGACGCTGGCGAGCGAGTTCGTGACGCTGCATCTGCTGGCGCTGGATGCCGAGGCCCGGCAGCTCACGTATTGCAGCGCGGGCCACGAGCCGCTGCTGATCCTGCGCGACGGACAGGTACAGGCGACAACGGAAGCGGACCTGGTGCTCGGCGTGGAGCCGGACGTGATCTATCACGAGCACACGCTGCCGCTCGCTCCGGGCGATTTTCTGCTGCTCTACACAGACGGCGCGATCGAGGCCCGGAACTTCGCGGACGAGGAATTCGGCCGCCAGCGGCTGCACGAATCGCTGCGTGCGTACGGCGCGCTGGCGCCACAGCAGATTCTCAACAACATTGTGTGGGACGTGCGGCGATTCGTGGGGTTGGCGGAGCAGGCGGACGATCTGACGCTGGTGGGGCTGCGCATCCTGGCGTGAATCAGCGGGCTTGCGAGGCGACCTCGAGCACCAGGAGCGTCACGTCGTCGGCGGGGTGCAGCGAGCCCTCGCGGCGATCGAGATGTTCCGCGATTGCGGCGACCAGATTCGCGGAACTTAGGCGCGCCCACTGAGCGAGCTCCGGGGTGAAACGCGTGACGTCGTCACGCCGGGGCAGGAGTAGCGCGTCCTCCAGCCCGTCGGTGTAGAAGAGCACTTTGTCGCCCGGGGCCAGCGGGACTGTGGTCACCTGGAATACCGTGGCGACGTCGGCGAGCCCCAGCAGGCTGCCTTCGCTGCGCAGCTCGGCGATGCCGCCGTCGGCGCGAATGTGCAGCGCGTACGGGTGTCCGGCGCGCGCCAAGTGCAGTTTTCCACTGAGAATGTCCAGCACGCCGTAGCACGCGGTCACAAAGTAACAGTTCGGCAGCTTCTGCTGCACCAGGCAATCGTTGAGGTTCGTGAGGGCCTCAGCGGGCGTGAGGATGGTATACGAGTCGCCGTCGATGCGTTTCGGCGTGAGGGCTTGGCGCAAAAACATCGTCAGGAGGCCGGCGGCCACGCCGTGGCCCATTGCGTCGGCGATGAACAGCCCCAGGTGGCCTTCGTCGATGCGGAAGGCGTCGTACATGTCGCCGCCCACCCAGCTTGCCGGGCGGTACAGGACTTGGCAGGTGTACGGCGGCACGTCGGGCAGGCGGCGGGGCATGAAGTCGCGTTGGAGGCGGCCGGCCAGCCGCATCTCCTGGTCGATCTCGGTGAAATACTGGTTGAGTTGGTCGCCGAGGCGGCCAAAATGCTCCAGCTCGCGCTCGAAGGCGTGCAGCAGGGGGGCGTAGCGCGTCAGGGTGCCGATCTTGGCCGCGACCTCGTCGAGGCCGGCGTCCGCGGCCAACCACTCCGTGAGCGGGCCGCCATCGGCTTGCAGGCGGGCGTCGCCGCCCCAGACGAGCGACGCGACGTGGTCCGTCGCCAGGCGCTGTACGAGCGGAACGAGCAGCCGGTCGTCATCCGAGCGCGCGGAGCCTGCGGCCACGACGACCGCGGCTCCGCTGCCGACCGCCGCGGCTCCGCGCAGCCAGTCGGCCACCGGGACCCGGCGGGCCGCCAGGCCGCGTTGCCGCAACTGATCGTTCAGTGCCGCACAGCGCTCCGGAGCGGCGTCGAACAACATAATCCCGGGACTGGTCACGGTTAAGTGCGAGGCCTTTTGCGCAGGACGGGCTCCGGACGATTCGACGCCCCGGAGGCACCGGCGATAGGTTTCAGGACCGCGCGTCCACGCTCGGCGCTCGCGCGCCGCCGCGTCTACGAGCGTAAAGAACGCCCACGGTACTGGATTCGTCGCAAAGCTCCGGCACCTTAACCCCATCCCAGAAACGGGGCGGTAGCCGCCGGTCAGCCGAAAATGCGCTTGACGACGACCCACGAAAGGCGTTTTTATACCAGCCTGGGTTATGGTGCGGTCGTGGAATCGCCAGGGGCGGTTCGTCCCGGCAGGGCGTGACTGCCGTGCCGGCGCCGCGGCGGCGTGGAAGTGCGGGCTGACGTGCCCTCCGTGCGGTGCGCAGCTAGAGAGTACCAAAATGGGTGTGTTTATCGGGGTCGATGTCGGTGCAATCAGCCTGAAGGCTGCCGTCGTCTGCTCCGGTCAGGACGCGCAGGTCATCGCCGGCAGCGGTACGGACGGCGTGCTGCGGCCGATGGCGGTGCCGGTCCCCGGCGTGTGGACGGTGTGGATAGCCCGCTACCGGCGGACGCACGGACGGCCCTTGGACGCGGTTCGGGACGTGCTGTCGGAGCTGCTGGCGCATGTCCCGGCCGATCGGGTCGGCGGGTTGACGCTGACGGGCTCCGGAAGTCGCCTGGCCGCGGAAACGATCGGGGCGGCGCGGTGCAATGAGTTTCAGGCGTGTGTCCGCGCGATCGACCTCCTGCACCCGCACGTGCGGACGGTGTTTGAGATCGGTGGCGAGACGAGCCGGTGCATTCACCTCGGCCCGGACCCGGTGAGCGGGGCACTGGGGATTCTGGATTACGGGACGAACGGGGACTGTGCGGCGGGGACGGGCGCGTTCCTCGACCAGCAGGCTTCGCGGCTGCGCTTCGCGGTCGAGGACATCGGCCGGATTGTGGAGGATGCCGAGCGGGCGGCGCAGATCGCCGGGCGGTGCAGCGTCTTCGCCAAGAGTGACATGATCCACGCCCAGCAGAAGGGGTTCACGCCGCCCGAGGTCTTGCGCGGGCTATGCAACGCCGTGGCGACGAACTACCGGTCGGCCGTCGTCAAAGCGCGGACGCCCGAGCCGCCGATCGCGTTGCTCGGCGGCGTTTCAGCCAACGCGGCGGTGGTGCGGTCGTTGCGCGAGGTCTTCGAGCTGAAGGACGGCGACCTGTTCGTGCCGGACGCCGCGGAATCGCTACCGGCGGTGGGGGCGGCGTTGATCGCCGCCAGGGGCTCCGCGAGCACGCACGCCGATCTGCGGCAACATCTGACCAGGCTGTCGGCCGCGGTTAGCGGTGACGGCTACGTGTTCCCGCGCTCGAAGCCGCTGAGCATGGACCGGGTCGTCCTGCTGCGGGATCAGGTCAAGCCGTACAAGTTTCCCGAGGGCGGGGGGCCGGTGGATGCCTATCTCGGGCTGGATATCGGCTCGGTCGGGACGAAGCTCGTCCTGATCGACGACGGCGGCGACGTGATCCACTCGATCTTCACGCGGACCGACGGTCGGCCCATCGAGGTCGTCTCGCGGTGTCTGCGCGAGATCGAGGAGGCCGTCGGGTGGGGCGTGCGCGTGCGTGCGGTGGGATCGACGGGCAGCGGGCGGGAGTTGGTCGGGGAGTTGGTCGGGGCGGACAGCATCAACGACGAGATCACGGCGCACAAGACCGGTGCGACGTTCGTCGGCGACCGGCTGCTGGGCAAGCGGCCGGACACGATCTTCGAGATCGGCGGGCAGGACAGCAAGTTCATCAGCCTCGAATCAGAGCCCGGAGCGCAAGCGACGGGTGCACCCACCCCCGGCCCCTCCCAGGAAGGGAGCGGGATGACGGTCGTCGATTTCACGATGAACGAGGCGTGTGCGGCCGGCACCGGCAGCTTCCTCGAAGAGCGCGCCGAAGAGTTGGGCGTCTCGATCAAGAACGAGTTCTCGCGCCTGGCCCTCAGCTCCACGGCGCCGATCAAGCTCGGCGAGCGCTGCACCGTGTTCATGGAACGCGACGTCAACACGTACATGCAGCGCGGGGCGCGGCTGGAGGACGTCATCGCCGGGCTCGCGTACTCCGTGACGTACAACTACATCAACCGCGTCGTCCGCGGCCGGAAGATCGGCGAGACGATCTTCTTTCAGGGCGGCACGGCGTACAACGACGCCGTCGCGGCGGCGTTCAGCATGATTACCGGTAAGGAGATCATCGTCCCGCCGCACAACGCGACGCTGGGGGCGATCGGGGCGGCGCTGCTGGCGCGCGAGAAGATCGCCGCGACCGGCCGGAGCACGCGGTTCCGCGGCTACGACCTGGGCCAGGTGGAGTACAAGCTGCGTGAGTTCACCTGCCGCGGGTGCGGGAACCTCTGCTCGATCCAGGAATTCGACGTGGAAGGGGAGAAGACGTTCTGGGGCGACAAGTGCTCGGCGCGCTACCGCAAGCAGGCCAAGACCGAGCGCCAGCCGGTCATCCCCGACCTGGTGGCCGTGCGGCACGAGCTGCTCTTCGCGGACGACACGGGCGATCCGCCGGCGGCGACGCGGAGCATCGGCATCCCGCTGGCGATGTACGGGTGGGACTGGCTGCCGCTGTGGCGGCGGTTCTTCCGCGACTGCGGGTTCAAGGTGGTGGTGTCAAAGGAGACGAACCGGGCGACGGTGCGGGCCGGTCTGGACGCGGTCGTCGCGGAGCCGTGCTTCCCGATCATCGTCGCGCACGGCCACGTGGCCGAGCTGGTGCAAGGCGGGGTGGATTACATCTGGCTGCCGAACCTGCTCACGGCGGCGGAGCGCTACCCCGACGTGGACAGCTACGTGTGTCCGTGGGGCGCGACGCTGCCGTTCGTCGTCCGGCAGACCCCGGCGCTGCGCCGCTGGCGCGGCCGCATCCTCTGTCCGACGCTCTCACTCCAACGCGGCGTGAAGGTCCTGTTCCGCGAGCTGGCGGGCGTCGTGCGCGAGCTGGGCGTGTCGCGGCGGACCGCAAAACGGGCGTTTGAGAGCGCCTTGGCCGCCCAAGAGCGCTTTCGGGCGGAATACGCCAAGGGCGGCCGCGAAGCACTCGCGACGCTCCAGGAGACCGGCGAGCCCGGCATGGTGCTTGTCGGCCGTCCGTACAACATGCACGACGCCGGCGTCAGCCTCGCGATCGCCCGCAAGCTGCGTGAGCTGTACGGCGTGAACCTGCTGCCGGTCGATGCGCTGCCGCTGGCGGAGGCGGACGTCCGCGACGTCAACGACAACATGTACTGGGCGTACGGGCAGAAGATCCTGGCGGCGGGCAAGCTCGTCGCCCAGCATCCGAACCTGCACATCATCTATATCACGAACTTCAAGTGCGGTCCGGACTCGTACCTCAAGGGCTTCATCCGGCCGGCGTCGCACAAGCCGTTCCTGACGCTGCAGTTCGACGGGCATTCCAACGACGCCGGCATGGTGACGCGCTGCGAGGCGTACCTGGACAGCAAAGGGATTCTGCGATGGTGGCGAACGTGTCCGCGCAAACCCGAAGGCGAGGTCTTGCCGGCCGAACCCTCTACCTGCCCCAAATGTGCTACGCCGGTGCCCGGCTGATGGCGGCGTCCTTCCGGGCGATCGGCGTGGACGCGCACGTCACACCCGATTCGAACGAGGAGACGCTTGAACTGGGCGGCCTGCACAGCAGCGGCGAGGAGTGCCTGCCGCACAAGATCACGCTCGGCGATTTCCTGCGCATCACGCGCCAGCCCGGGTTCGACCCGCAGAAGACCGCATTCTTCATGCCGCGGGCGCCCGGGCCGTGCCGGTTCGGGCAGTACGCGCCGTACCTTCGGCAGGTCCTCAACGAGCGCGGGCTGCACGACGTCCTGATCTTCTCGCCGAACAGCAGCGACAACTACGGCGACATGGGCGGGCACGCGAGCAACCTGATGCGCTTCGCGTGGATGGGGATCGTCGTCGGCGACCTGGTCACGCGGTTCCTGCTGAAGACACGGCCGTACGAGACGACCGCGGGCGACGCGGACGCGGCCTTCGAGGAGTCCATCGCGAAGCTGACCGAGATTACGGCCCGCTTCGGCCAGGAGCCGGGCGAGAAGGTCCGCGAGCTGGCGGAGGCGGTCGTGGGCGTGCGCGACCGGTTTCGCGCGATCCCTGCGAAATACGAGAAAGGGCGCCCGCTGATCGGCCTGGTGGGTGAGATCTACTGCCGCCTGAACACGTTTGCGAACGAGGACGCGGCCCGGCGGGTCGAGAAGCTGGGCGGCGAGGGGTGGCTTTCGGATCTATCCGAGTGGGTCTGGTACACGAACTGGGCGCGCGAGCACGAGTGGAAACGCGACTACGGCTGGCTCAACACCGAGTTCCTCAAGCTGAAGCTCAAGACGCGTGTGCAGCACGGGTACGAGGAGGTTTTGCTCGGGTCGGTCAAGGCGGATTTCGTGGGGTACGAGGAGCCGCACGACATCCGCGAGGTGCTGCGCGAGTCCGAGCCGTACCTGCCGGCGACCGGCGCCCTGGGCGAGATGACGCTCAGCGTGGGCAAGGCGATCTACCTGTATCGCAAGGGGGCGGATGGGGTCCTCGACATCAGCCCGTTCACGTGCATGAACGGGATCGTCAGCGAGGCCGTGTACCCGGCGGTCAGTGTCGACCACGACGGCATTCCGATCCGGTCGCTGTATTTCGACAAAGCCAGCACGCAGATCGACCGGGATCTGGAGATCTTCCTCGACCTGGCGCGGGCGTACCAGGGGCGGAAAAAGCCGCAGCGCGTGTATCCAGCGTATTTCAGATGATCGCGGCGTACGCACCAACGTGTTCGTACGTACGCGTGTCCATACGAGACGGAGCGCCTCATGATGCGTTCGGAAACGCGAAGTCCGGAAGCCGTGGCTGAGAAGACCGCGGCCGCGCCGTCCGGGGCCGTTCCGCCCCAGGACGGGACGGTGCGACCCTACGTGTGCGAGGCGATTCCGCCGCCGATCGTGTTGCGGCCGGGGGCGCAGCCCCCCGGCGAGGCTGGCCGTGAGGCACAACATTCGGGGATTCTGCACCGGCCGATCGAGGAAATTCAGCGCCCGGCGGTGACGGCGGAGGCCGCCGTGACGGAGCTGGAGAAGTACAAGCTCGCGCTGCGTAAGTACGCGCCGGTGCAGCAGGGGCGGGCAGCGCTGCCGTGGCGTGGACAATGGCAATGCAGCGGGTGCCGGGCGGTCGTCGCCGGGCAGCTGGTGTACGACGAGCGCGACGATGCGATGTACCTGGAGATCGAGTGCCCGAAGTGCGGACCGCGCCGCGAGCGGCACCACGACGTACTATTCGTCAAGGACCCTAAGCAGCCGACGCACCCGTGCCAGCCGCAGAAAACGTACACCGGGTTTCCAATCCACCCGCTAATCACCGGCCTGCCGCGGACGGTCGAGACGCTGTGCCCCGAGTGCTCGGCGCTCATCCTCGGCCGCTACTTCGTGTGCGACGACATCGTGTGGATCGAGAAGACCTGCCCGGAGCATGGCTACGTCCGCGACAAGATCAACACCGACGTGCGGCTCTACCTCAAGGGCACCGTGTCGGGCTACGAGGACGAGCGCGGCGTGTTCGAGCCGCAGGTCGCGGGGGCGCGGCACTGCCCGACGGACTGCGGGCTGTGCAACCAGCACCACAGCGCGTCGTGCCTGCCGCAGATCGACCTGACGAACCGGTGTAACCTGAAGTGCCCGGTGTGCTTCGCGTCGGCGAACCAGACGGGCTACGTAGCCGAGCCGACGTACGAGATGGTCGTCGAGCTGCTGCGCTCGCTGCGGAACCAGCACCCGTACCCAGCCACGGCGATCCAGTTCACCGGCGGCGAGCCGACGATCCACCCGGATTTTCTACGCATCGTCAAGACGGCCCGCGAGATGGGCTTCACGCACACGCAGATCGCGACGAACGGGCTGAAGTTCGTCGACCGGGCATTTGCGGAGGCCGCGGCGGAGGCGGGCCTGTCGACGTTATACATGCAGTTCGATGGGCTCGACGACGAACTCTACAAGCGGCTGCGCGGCCGGCCGCTGCTCGATCTGAAGATGAAGGCGATCGAGAACATCCGCCGGACGGACATGAAAATCTGCCTGGTGCCGACGATCGTGAAGACGATCAACGACGACCAGGTGGGGAAGATTCTGCTGTTCGCGTGCAAGAACGCGGACGTGATCAGCGCGATCGCGTACCAGCCGGTGGCGTTCACGGGGCGGATCGACCTGCATGATCGCGAGCAGCAGCGGTACACGCTGGGCGATTTGGCGCACGACGTCTCGGTGGCCGCGGACGCCGACGTGCTGCGCGACTTTTTCCCGCTGAATTTCATTGTGCCGGTTTCGCGCGTGAGCCAGACGCTGGACGGCAAGTCGAAGATCCGCCCGAGCTGCCACAGCGATTGTGCGTTCGGCACGTATTTCTTCGTGTCGGAGAAAGGCGAGCCGATTCCGGTGGCGAAGGTCTTCAACATCTGGGGGCTGCTGACCGACTTCAACGAGTTCGCGGCCCGTGTGCAACAGAAGCGGCCGGACGGCAAGGCCAACCGGTGGGACCGGCTGCGGCTGGCGTGGCTGTTCTTCAAGCACTACCGCTGGATCGGCGGCGACCGCCGGGTCACGCCGATGGACTGGCTGCGGGCGCTGCGCGGGCTGACGAACAAGGCGTACGGGCGCGGGGGGCGCGGCAAGACGACGTACCGCACGGTGATGGCGGCGGGGATGCACTTCATGGACCGCTACAATTTCGACACGGAGCGCATCCGCCGGTGCGGCATCCTGTACAGCACCGTGGACGGGGTGTATCCGTTCTGCGCGATCAACTGTGGGCCGATGTACCGGCCGTACATCGAGGCGATGTACGCGCGGCCGGTGGAAGCCGGTCGGTCCGGGCAGACGTAGAGCGAGGCTCCGCTTTGCACGCACGGCAAAGCAGAGCCTCGTTGTGCGGGGCGTTTTTCTACGGCAACACGATGTAGCCGAGCGTCGTGGTCTCGCCCGAGCCGGTCTTGAAGCCGACGAGCGTGGCGCTAGCGTCCACGTCGGTGGCGTTCAGGAACCCGGTGCCGTCGGCAAAGTGCAGGAACGCGCCGCCGGTACTGACCTGGAGGAACTCGGCGTTCACGTCGATGTCGTTGTTACCGGAGATGAAGATGTAGCTGCCGGTCGGCGTGATCGCGACTTCGTCGCCGTAGCCGGCCCAGGGCGGCGTGTGGTCGGCGGGGTTGGCGCCGGCGACGCCGCCTTCGGAGAGGGTGGTGCCGGGTACGGCACCGAACGCCGCGCGATACACGACATCCGAGGAGACGGCGCTGCTGGCGTACTGGTCCAAGGCGTTGCGATTCAGGAAGTAGGCGAACGTACCGCCGTGGATGGCCAGGCCGCGGTCCGGGTTGCCGGGGTTCTTGGACAGGACCGTGGGCGTTTCGGTCGTATCCGCGAGGCTAAGCAAGCGCATGTTGTCGGTCGTGGTGTCGGCGACATAGAGGATGTGCGTGCCACCGAAGGCGAAGGGGCCCTGGATGCCGCCCTTCTCCGACAGGTCGATCTCGCGCGGGTCGGCGGTCGGTGCGGTGAGGTCGTAGACGAAGAAGCTGTCGCCGGCGAAGGTGACGACCTTCTGGTCGGTGGCGCTGATGGCCACCTGTCGGCCGGCGACCGACAGGCTGCGGGGCAGGTTGTTCAGCGACGTGCCGCTCAACGTGCTCAGATCGATGACCTTGAGGGCGTGCGCGATGCTGTTGACGTCGTTCCTCGTGAGCAGCAGGTTGCCGTCGGCGACGACCGGGCTGAGGAAGTCCTCGTTCTCGTCGGTGGGGAGGGTATCCAGCAGGATCTGGTTTGTCGGGAGCGCGACTGGGAGCGGGATCGGGATCTGCGCGTCGAGAATGGATAGTTGCCCAGTCGAGTCAAAGACCGCCACCTTCTTACCGGCGACGGCGAAGCCGACGCTGCGGGGCGAGCCGGGGACGGCCGTGCCCGCGGTCGGGTGCGTCGACGGGACGACGTACGACACGCCGGTGAGGGCCCCGGTCCCGAAGACGATCAGGTCAGTGCCGACCTTAAGGCTGGCATCGAACCGGACGGGGATGGCGGTCTTGACGAATGGCAGGGTGCTGAGGCTGTTCGCGTCGCCGCCTGGTGCGGGGCAGCCGCCGAGCGGGGTCAGCAGAAGAGCGAGCGTGGTTACAATCAGCACGAGCGGGATGCGGTGCGACTTCATGAGCGTTCCTCCTACGTGACAGGGTCGCGGGAACCGAACTTGAAAAGCCACCGGCGCCGTTCGCGCTAGGCGCCGACCATTGACACTCGCTGAGTGATCGAACAGACCGCGGCACGCAGTGTAGCGTCCGTCGGCGTCCGCAATCAAGGCGTTGCGGGGAGTTGTCAGGGCGCCCGCAAGGTGTCAGAATCTCCCCTGGCGCGGTGAGGGGCGAGTTGGCCCGGCAAGGAGGCATGTATGTCACGTTACGTCGCGGCGTCGCTGGTGGTGGGGCTCGGAATCGCGCTGCTGTCCGGCTGTCAGAAGCCGACGGAGACGTTGCAGCCGTTTCATCCGCCGGAGAAGGACTACGGCAAGCCGCTGCCGCCGGGAGCGCTGGCGCTGCGCAAAATCGGCCCGGAGGACTACCCCGACTTCGGGCAGGGGTTCAATAATCGGGCGGGCCTGCGCGACGCGGTGCTGCACAGCATCGAGTACATGTCGAAGCCCTCGAGCCGCAAGTACTTCCCGTACGGCGACATCTCGCACGAGCGGGCGGTCGCGTCGTTGCAGCGGTTCCTAGAGTTGATCGACAGCGCACCGTCCGGGGCCGCGCTGAACCAGGCCATTCGCCAGGAATTCGACGTGTACGAATCGGTCGGTTGCGACGACCGGGGCACGGTCTTCTTCACGGGCTACTACACGCCGATCTTTGAAGGCCGCCGGCAACGCGACGCGCAGTTCCGCTACCCGTTGTACAGCCTGCCGCCCGACCTGATGAAGGACGGCGAGGGCAACTGCGTCGGCCGGCGGATGCCGGACGGCTCGGTCGCGCCCGGGTATCCGACGCGCCGCGACATCGAGCAGGGGCGGCTGTTTGACGGCCTGGAAATGGCCTGGGTGAAGACGCCGTTCGAGGCGTACGTCGTGACGGTGCAGGGGTCGACGAAACTGCGGCAGCCCGACGGGAGTTTGTACGAACTGGGCTACGCCGGGAACAACGGACACGAATATGTGCCGATCGCGAAGGGGATGATCGACGATGGAGTTATCAGACGTGAGGACCTATCGCTCCAGACCTTGCTGCACTACTTCGCCGAGCACGCAAACCAGGTTTACCACTACGCCTGGCGGAACCCGCGCTACGTGTTCTTCAAAGAGGCACCCGGCGGGCCTTTCGGGAGCATTGGCGTGCCCGTAACGCCGTTCCGCAGCTTGGCGACGGACAAGCAGGTGTTTCCGCGAGCGTGCGTGGCATTCGTAAACACAACGGCACCAACAGCTTATGGCGGCACGGTGACGCAGGCCCCGTTTGCGAGCTTCGCGCTGGACCAGGACACCGGCGGGGCGATCCGCGCCGCCGGTCGGTGCGACATCTTCATGGGGATTGGGCCCGGCGCGGAGGCGTTGGCCGGCCGCACTGGAGCGGAGGGCCGGCTGTACTACATCTTCCTGAAGCAGTGACGGCCGGGGCCCGAAGGCCGAGTCAGCGCGCACTTTCGTGCGGTGGCGCGCTCAGTTTTTTCTTGACTGTACGGGGAAGCGCGCAGAGAATAGGTGTGCGATTAATAACGGTTCCTACTGCGGTTACGTGAGGAGAACCGGTTAGCCGAAAGAAGTAGTAGCAACTGTGGTCGGTCGGTAATCATCCAAGGTCGCTCATACGTATCCATCCGCCGTTCTTTGACCGAACAAAGTTGCGGGGTTTTGGTCTGTACCCGCAACAGGTGTGTGATGGAAGCGTATAGTTCCCCGCAAATCGAATTGCTTGCTGCGCAACTGCTCCGCGGTCCGCGCCGGTTGCGGCTGCGCCAGCTTATGGGCATCGAGTTCCTGCTCTCCGTAGTCGAGCCGGGCGGTCATTACCCGTACGACTTCGTTTGCCACGCCCTGACGGGCTATCGCTCGGCCAAGCCCGAGCCGGCCGGAGCGCGCCTGCTGGCGGCCGACGACCTTGTCCCCGACCTGGTGGCGCTGGCCGAAGTCTTGAGCGGGGACGCCGACATCCCGGCGGGCAGCCTGGCAGCGCCGACGTACACGGTGGCCGAGCTGGCCGAGCGGTTTGACGTGAGCACCAAGACCATTTGCCGCTGGCGGCGACGGGGGCTCGCGGGCTGGCGGTTCCGTTTCCCGGATCGGCGGGTCCGCGTGCTGTTCCCGGACCAAAGCGTGCGGCGGTTCGTGGCGCGGCACGCCGACTTGGTCGCGCGCGGCAGCCAGTTCTCGCAACTGACGGCGACCGACCGCGAGCGAATCATCGCACGGGCACAAGAAGTGGTCGCAGTTGGTCCGCGGACGGTCAACGCGGTGGCGCGCGTGATCGCGTCCGAGGTCGGGCGGGCGGTCGAGACGGTGCGCCTGATCCTGAAACACCACGACGACGCGCACCCCGGGGCGGGGATTTTCAATCGCGCGGCGGCCGGTCTGGTGGTGGACGGCTGCCAGCTCGCCATGTGGGAAGCGTACCAGGATGGCGCCACAATCGAACAGCTTGGGGAGCGGTTTGGTCGCCCGGTCACCTCGGTGTACCGGGCGATCACGGCGGTCCGGGCGCGCGAGTTGCTGGCACGGCCGTTGGACCTGACGCCCAGCCCGGAATTCGAGGCGTCCGATGCCGAGCAAGTGATCCTCGGCACGCCCGCCGTGGCGCTCTATCAGCCGCTATCGACGGCCAGCCGGCGGATTCCGGCCGGGTTGCCGCCGTACCTGGCGCAGCTCTTCCGGCTGCCGCTGCTGACGGCGGAAGGCGAGCGCGTGCTGTTCCGCAAGCTGAACTACCTGCGGTTCAAGGCGGATCGGCTGCGCGGGCAGCTCGATCCGGAGACTGCGCAGGCGGCCGAGCTGGACCGCATCGAAGAGCTGCTGGCCGAGGCCGCGGAGGTGAAGAACCAGATCGTGCAGGCGAACCTGCGGCTGGTGGTCGGGATCGCGAAGCGGCACCTGAACGTGACGAACGACCTGTTCGAGCTGATCAGCGACGGGAACGTGTCGCTGATGCGCGCGGTCGACCGGTTTGATTACATGCGCGGCTTCAAGTTCAGCACGTACGCTTCGTGGGCGATCATGAAGAACTTCGCCCGGACGGTCCCGGAGCTGACCCACCATCGCGACCACTACCGGACGGGCCGGGACGAGCTGCTGGACACGACCGCGTCGCCGCCGGCCCCAGACGAGGCTGAAACCGACGAACTGGCCGCCGTGCGCCGCACGGTGGACCGGATGCTGTCGACTTTGGATACACGGGAACGAATGATCCTGCGGCAGCGCTACGGGCTGGAAGACCCGGGCGTGCCGCAGACGCTGGAGCAGGTCGGGCAGCGTTTCGGCGTGTCGAAGGAACGAATTCGGCAGCTCGAGGCGCGGGCGATCCGCAAGTTGCGGCTGGACTTCCAGGTGGACATCCAGCGCCTGCTCGGCCCTTAGAGCCTCTTTCTCTACCACCCACCACGACCGCAGATGTCGGCGTCCCAACGGCCTCGGCCGAACGGGCGCCGACATCTGATTTTGGGACCACACTCAGCGGCACACGAGCAAGAGCGTGAACGCGCCGGCCACGGCCACGGCGCTCAGGATCAACCCCGCGACGACCTGTTGCCGGCGCCGGCGCCGACGCCACCGTTGCCAGCTTGTCCAGATGAGCGGGAGGCACGCGGCCGAGAAGTCGCTGCTGGTTGTGTCGGCAAACACGATGCGAGCTCCCGCGGCCAGCCAGGCATCCAGCGCGATGCCGTCGGTCCAGACGACGTCGAGCAGCTCGGCCGCGCTCGGAAAGACGACCACGCGGACCCCGCCCGCGCGAACGCGACGGTCCACGTCGTCCACGTCACGCGCGGCATACCAGGCGGCCGCCGCGCTGCCGTTTTCCTGGAGGTATGTTTCAACGGCGGCGCGCGCGGGGCTGTGCGGGTCGCACACCACGAGCAGCTCGGCGGGTCCTGGGACAACGCTCATGGCAGACCACCATACGAGAGCGCGACGTTAAGGGCGAGCGCGAGCAGCGCGACGATGCCGACGGCGCCGGCGTATGGAAAGATGCTCGCACCGACCAGCCACGCCGGCCCGGTGTAACGGATGAACGGACGGGCGGCGGAAAGGACGAGAATGCCGGCGGCGTGCAGGCCCAGCGGCAGCCACAGGGCACGCGTGTAGTAGAACGCCACGCAGAACAGCGTGCCCAGCGCCAGGTGGCCGAAGAAGGTCCAGTAGCGCTTGACGCCGCGGATGTAATGGGCCGCCGCAAACACGAAGACGCCCGTGGTCAGGGCGAGGCCCGGCCGCATGCTCGCCAGCAGGCCGTTCAGCAGCATGGCTCGGAACAGAAGCTCCTCGACGAGGGCGATCGCCACCGCGGCCAGCGGCGCGGAGGCCACGCGGCGCAGCAGCCGGCGCGCGTCGTGCCGGATCTCGAAGCGCACGTTGCCCGACACAGTCCACGCCAGATACAGCAGGCTGAGGTACAGGAACGCCGCGAAAAAACCGTGGGCCAATTCCACCGGCCGGCGGCCGGCGGGGAAAAACGCCGCGTAGTAGCCGAGCGGCGAAAACCCGCGGAGCAGCGGGTACGCGAGCAGCGCGGCCGCGATGGCGACGTATCCGGCGGCCCGGTTAATACGCTTCAGGCCCCGCGGCAACGCGCGCGAGCTGAGCTGCCACTGCGCCGGCAGTCCGGCCACGCGCAGCAGCACGGTCTGCGCCAGCCACAGCGCGACGGGGATCAGGGCGAGCAGCGCCAATGCACACATGACGTCAGCGTACTCCCTGCGTGTCCGGCATTGGGCCGGCGCGCGGCACCGCTTTAGGACTCGACCGGGCACCCACATAGCGCGGATCGCCGCGAAAGACGCGCGTCCAGCGTTTGTCGCCCCAGAGATACCAGAGGGCCGGCTGGTCCCGGAGAAACTCCTCCAGGCACGTCGCGAACCACTGGACCCGCCGCTGCACAGCCGCCCGGCGGGCGTCGCGGCCAGTGCCGCCGGGCTCATCCGCGAAAGGCCCGTGCAGCAGGAGCCGCTGCCGCGGTCCCTGCGCCCGCGCGAGCAGAACGAACAACGGCGCGCCGGTGCGTACCGCCAGCAGCGCGGGTCCGGCCGGCAGGTAGATTTCGCGCCCAAAGAACCGCGCGGGCGTTCCGTCCTCCCGCTTCTGCGGCAGGTCGGGCGTGATGACCAGGACGCGGCCCGCCCCCACGGCCTCCGCCATGCGTGCCAGTCGCCCCAGTGCTCCGCCGGCGGTCCTCGGCTCGGAGATCCACGCCACGCCGCTGACCCGCTGCCAGTGTTCCTTGGCCGCGTGGCGCCGCGGGTCCTTCGAGTGCCGCAGATACGCGGTGAGGGGGATGGCCTCGTTCAACGGCGTGGTATTGAGCAGGTAGTTCGTGATGTGCGGCTGCATAAGCACGGCGCCGTGGCCCTGCGCCGCAGCCGTGCGCAGGCGGTCGAGCGAGTCGTCCAACTCGACCCCGTCGGCGGCGATGCGGGCGAACTCCGGGCCAGGTTCGCAGCGCAGCGCGTGCAGCGCCCCGGCGAAGTGCGCGCCCAACTGGGCAAAATGGGCGCGCAGCACGGTGGGGGAGTACACGCCGACGGCCCGCATGTTGTCCGCGATCAGTCGGGCGATAAACGGCAAGCGGGGACCCCAGCGAGCCAGCCACGCGGCCAGCCGGTCGGGCGCGCGGGCGTGCAGGTGGGGGGCGGCGCGCACGGCGAGATCTGTCGTGCGGGCGACCAGCCACTGGCGGACCCTGCGTAGCAAGCGGCGGCTTCTCCGTTGACCGCGCCGCGAGAACGTGCGCGTCTCAGCATTATCCGTGTCCAGGTTAAGAGGGCAAACCAGCCGGGGGCGATGGCTGGCGCGCGGGGCCGCACGCGCGGCAAGACCTTGTGTGGGCACCGGGGGCCAGTACCATGAGCAGGCACGACGTATGTTTCGTGTAAGCCTGAGGGGCACAGATGACGGATACGAGCCAGCCACCGGTGCCGCACAATGAGTCTGCGGCCGGCGGGTCAATCGAGCCGCTGGCGGCGTCGGTGCCGGCGCCTGTGCCGTTCGACCTCGAGGGCCTCACGCGTCGCGACGCGCTGCTCGACGTAGGGATCCTGCTGACCGTGCTGCTTGTACCGCGAGCACCGCGGCTGCTCGAATTGGCCCTGGGCCTGCGAGTACCGGGCGTGCCTGCGAACTCCGTCGAGGTTTTCACACGCTGGTGCGGCGCGGCGCTGTTCGTGGCGTTCCTTACCTACTTCACGCTGCGGCACCGCTTGTCGGCGGCGTCGTTCGGCGTCCGCACGGATTGCCTTGCGTCGCAGGTCAGTTGGGGCGCCATCGCGTTCGTCGCCGATTGCATCTGGGAATACGGCGTCGGCAGCACCCTACGGGGTTGGCTCAGCTCGACGCTGCCGGAGCTGATTGCCGAAGACGCACGCGGCGGGCGAAACAGTCACATGCCCTCGAGCGCGCTGTTCCTGCTGTTGTGGTGGCTTCCAGGAGCGATCTGGGAGGAGACGGCGTACCGCGGCCTGATGCTGCCCTATCTGCGCCGCGTGCTCGGCGGATGGGGCGGAGCCGTTGCGATCTCCGCCGTGTTGTTCGGCATAGGGCACCTGCCGCAAGGCGTCGTACACGCGTTCATGGCCGCCGGGGCGGGCGTGATCTATGCGATCGTGTTCATTCGCTCGCGCAGCCTGCTCGCGGTCATCATTGCGCACGCGACGTTCAATTTCTGGCTTTTCTATCGGCCCGCGTAGCTGATTTGAGCGATCGGCGATGAGCGCAGCGGCGGATTCGGAACCCAAGCGTTCGCGCGGCGCGGCACGGATGGACGGCCGCTCCAACAAAGCCGCACCGCACCCCCGTCGGGAACGGGGGTGCGGTGCGTCGGAGAGGAGGAGGAGGAAGTTTCGGCCTAAGCGCCGGGCCTGTTGTTGGCGGCCATTTCCTGGCCGAACTGCTCGAGCGCCTTCTGGGCGGCGGCGATGCGGGCCTTGGCCAGCTCAACCTTGGCCGTCGCGGGGCAGTTTGTCTTCACGTCACCCACTTGGTATTCGCAGCTCTTGTTCTGATCCGCGGCGACCTTCCTGGCAGCGCACCCCTTCTCGGCCTCTTTGCTGCACGTGACCGTCTGGCCGTCTCTGACCGTCTTCATCTGCACCGCGTCCGCGGCCTGGCGCGCGGCGTGAGCGGCCTTCTCCGCCTCGGTCTTGTCCGCGAAAGTCACGGATGCGAGGCGGAACTTGACCGCTTCACCCTTGTCCTGCGCGAGTTTCTGAGCCGCCACCGGACAGGACACGGTCTCGTCGGCGACCGCGTAGCGGACGGTCGTCATCGTCGCGAGAAAGTCGTCCAGTTGCGATGCGTAGGCCTGGAGAGCTTCCGTTTTGTCGGCGTATTCGGTCTCACCGACCACGTAACGGATCTTGGCGTCGTTCCCGTCGGCGGTCGCAATCTTGGCGGCCTCCTTCGGGCACGCCGTCACCTGGTCGCCGACCTTGTACTTCATCAGCGGCATGCCGGCCGCGGCCAACCCCTTGTCGTGGCTGGCGGCCTTGGCGTCCTTGCCGTTGGTGCACGACTTCGCACACGCCGTCTTGTCCGCCGAACACGCCTTCGCGGTGTCCCCGGCGGTGCCCTTGGGACCGTCCTTCCCTGCGCCGTCGCACGCGAGGGTTGCCGCACTGAATGTCATTGCCGCAGCTACCGCCAGCGAGTTGATCCATGCTCTCACGTTTGCGTCTCCTGTGTTGAACTGATGCTTCTTCTTGACCCGGCCCGCGCTGGCGCCGGGTGCGAATTCGGAACGCCTGAATACTCACCGGAACCGGCCTGGGCCGACCGGAATTCCTGAGGCTGGAAGATATCGTACAGTTTCGATACTATTTGTCAATCCTGAATCCAGATTGCGTGATGCCCGCGTTTGTCGCTCTTGAACAGGTTCTTCACGCAGAAGCGGGGCGCCGCGCGCCTGTCTGGCACGGCTGTGGACTGCTACACTTCCAGCGCGTGCCGACCGATCGGAGTGGCTCCGTGGGGCGCACGCATGAGGAACGCAGGCGATGCGACAACTCCTGACGCTTTTTGTGACCGCCTTGCTGGTTGTCTCGAATGCGGGGGCGTGGGGGGCTTCGATGCACCGCCTCGTGACCGAGGTGGCCCTCGATGCCCTGCCGGCGGATGCACCGTCCTGGCTGCGCAATCCCGAGACGCGGCAGCGGGCGGCGTTCGAGGCGAACCAGCCTGACCGTTGGCGCGGCTGGCCATCCCTGGTGCTCCAGCACGCGAACGAGCCCGAGCACTATCTCGACTTTGAAGACCTGGGGGAGTTCGGCCTGACCCCGGAGACGATCCCGGAGCTGCGAATGGAGTACGTGCGGGTCATGACGGTCGCCAAGGAAAAGCATCCGGAGAAGATCTCGCCCTACGACGCCGGCAAGGACCCGGCCCGGGCGCGCGAATGGCCCGGATTCCTTCTGCACGCGATCGCCGAGCACTATGCGAAGCTGCAGGCGGCCTTCAACCAGGAGCGGATTCTCGAGCAGGTCAACAACCCGGCGCACCGTCTGCAACTGGAGGAAGCCCGCGCGCTCGCCATTTACCATCTGGGTGAATTGAGCCACTTCGTTGCCGACGCGGCGCAGCCCCTGCACACGACGAAGCACTACAACGGCTGGATCGGCGAGAATCCCGCCGGCTACCGCTGGCGCGAACGGTTCCACTCGTACATCGACGAGGGCTGGGCCAAGAAGCATGGCGTGAACGCCGAGACGCTGCGGCCACACGTCAAGCCCGACACGGTCAAGCTCCATGCGAATGACCCGTGGGCTGACGTGGTGGCGTATGTCGGGCGGTCGCACGCCCAGTTGGAGCCACTGTACGCGCTCGAACGCGACGGCAAGCTCGATGGCGAACCCGGGCGGGAGATGGCGTTCCAGCAACTCGGCGACGGAACGTCCATGCTCGCAGCACTGATTTGGGCGGCGTATACGAGCGCGGAGCCCACCGAGAAGCAAGTTAGCCAATGGGTGATGTACGACGGTCAGCACACGGCTGCGTCGAAGCCGGCGTCCGCGCCGGCCACACAGCCTGCGCCGGTCAGCCCGTGACGTGAGTTTCCGCTTCAGCGGCCTCCGTCGCTATTGCGGCGGTGGTCCGCCGCCACTGTCAGGCGATCCAGACGCTGGACGCAGTTGGCCAGACGCTGCAGGATGGCCCGTCCCTCCGCGGTCATCTCCAGCGCGAGGAACTGCGTCGCGATCGCGACGAACCCCGCGGGATCCTGGCGCGCACCGCGATACCGCAGGTCCACGACGATCGGCGGACGTCCGTCCGGCAGGTGTAGCTCGGCCCCCAACAGGTCGTCAGCCTTGTACTCCGGCGGGGCCACCTGGTGCAGATGGATCAGGCACCCGCCGCAGGACAAATCCGCGAGGTTGCCGGTGATTGCCGCGCCGGTCCCGGCTTCTTTGGGCCGGGCGGTGCTGCCGCCGGGCCACAGGGTGGCCCGCAGGCTCATCTCGGGCGGCACAGGCGTGCGATAGTACGCACGGCGTTGCAGTTCGCTGAGGCTGTCGGGCCAGCGATAGCGCACGGCGGCGATGGTCGTGGCGTCGTCGAGGACAAAATGCCCCTTCGCTTCGACGGCCGTGCCGAAGAGGATCTTGCGGCTGCTCTGCCGGAAGCTGACCCCCACGTACTGTCCAGGCGCGATGGGCGGCAAGACTTCGTCCTTGCAGGGCTCGTAATCGAGGACGAAGAACTGCCCGTGCCGGTCACGCTCGAGGAAGCGCGATTTCAGCGTGGCCCACTGGCCGCCCTGCGGCAGCGTCAGCACGGCGATGGCCCGCTCGGCCACGGCGCGGTCGAAGATCGGTCCGGCGTCGTTTGGAGTCAGAACACGGCGCGGTTTCATAGCACATCACCGTCCATCTCGGTCAGGCGGCGAGTTTCGCTGTCAAGGGCTGCACGCAGGAGCTCCAGCGTGGCCCGTGTCGCCGGCGTTTGAGCGGCGAACTCCAGGCCAACGAGCAGGTTGCTCCGGTCATGGCACACGGTCTTCGTGCACACCGTCGCCGGCAGGGCGTACACCTGCGGGGCCCACGGCAGCACGAACTCCGTGTGAATCTCGTTCCCGATGAGGAGCACGTCGTCCAGCTCCTGTCGGCCGCCGCGACACCCCAACCCGTTGCGGCTGATGTTCGTGAGCTGGCCGACGAGCGGCTGTGCCGCACCCGACACGGTCAGCCGCACCGGGACCGGTTCCGTCGGGCTGCGTCGGGCGAACTGGCGGCGGTTGGCGACCTGAATCGATTGCGGTATGGCCAGCCGCAGGCGCTTGGCCGCTCCGTCGTTCGCTTCCAGGATCGCCGTGGAGAACAGGTAGAGCTGCCCGGACAGAATGGTCCGCACGTCGCACATGGCGCCGACCAGCGTGGCCAGCGCGATGCGCTCGTGGCCGTCCGTCAGGGCCACGACGAGGTGCGCCGCGTCCGAGCTTTCGAGCGTCCCGCCCAACGGCGGGTCCAGAAACAGAGACCGCGGGTCGATCTCCAGCCGGGCGTGCGTTCGCACGGCCTGCGTCAGGACCCGTGCGGCCTGTCGGGCGGTCAAATCCAGGGCTACGAGCATAGTCTTAGCTCCTCAACACTCCGTCTAGCCGCCAATGCAGCCGGGCCCGCCGTGCCGGCGATGGGCCACGAACTGCGCGATCTGATGCAATTGCACGCGATACGTCAGCGGATGCTCGCCGGGACAGAACACGCATCCGAGGGCCACGCTGCCGCGGGCCGCCATGTGCCGGGCGTGCACGACCCGCACGACAAACTCGTACGCGCCGCGTTCGTCCGGCAGGTTGAATTCGGTCCAGAACAGTTCGTCGACCTGCGCTGTGCAGGCGGCGTCCCCCGGCGCCGTGCCGCACAACCCGCCGCAGGAGAGGTTGGCAACCTCCGCCGTGAACGTGCGCTGCGGGTTGGAAATACTGGTGAAGCGGGCGGGGATGTGCCCGATGTCAGCGAGGGATAAGCGGTAGTGGACGCGTTGCTGGCGGCGCTCGATGCGTAACGGTACGGCCAACTCCCAAACTGCCACGTCGCCGCGGTCGGGGTAGCTCCGCGTGCCGCGGCCCCGCGTGGGCGTCCGAAACGCCAAGAACTCCTCGGCGACCTCGAAGAAGACGTCCACGAGGCAACCTTCGGCGTCTGCGGGGGCCGGTGCCACGGACGGCCATTCGAGCAGCAGCGCCTGCGGCTCAAGGGCCGCGAACCGCGTGTTCGCCAGTACATGCTCGTAGGAGCGCTCCGCGCGCGCCACCCGCGCGCGCCGCCGCTGGCCACAGGCTTCGGCCAGCAACTCGAGCTGCGTCTTGCGGCGTGTCAGGGGGGCGGCGATCACGGAGGCTCCTCGTTCCATCTAGGGACCGCTGTTGTCTTCGTCCGACGCCGCGCCGAACTTCACCGCTTCGGCCGCGGTACGTAACCGGACGTTGGGCCAGGCGCCGCGGCAGCGCGCCCGGTGGCTGCGGGAGCGGCTGCCAGGCATTGGCTCGGGACCGGCTATCGGAACCCGGTGGTTGCGTCCGAGTTTCTCGCCCCGTGCGCCCAGCGGCCGGCACGTCCGCAGAACGCCGCCGGGCGCAGCGGATAATCTTCAGCCAAGTCGGGCGAGCGGGTCCGAAGCGCTCATAATCTCGTCCGGAGGGGTGTGACTACTCTTTGTGGACGCGGCGGGTGGCCCGGTCTGGCGAAGTCCGTCGTGGCATGCGAAGCCAGGCCGTAGCGACGCGGGAGGGGGCGCGGGCGCGCAACGGGGGCGCGGAAGGCGGCCAGAACCGGCTTTTTCGGCAGCAAGCGCGCTTCGGACAAGCGCGGTGCGGGTCCGTAAGCGGGTCCGTAATCAGAATGTGTTTTGGTGTCCCCGGTCCTCATGGTGGGTCGCGTTGTGCAGGCGACGACGACGTGTCACCAGGCAATGGCCAATCGTCGGCCAACGGGGGCCGAACGAATCGCGTCGCGGACAGCGCGGTCAACATGGGG
>Ga0182017_10000264_pt1 | contig 40813 bp, 41 predicted proteins | sample 712E3DmetaG_FD_120492 | JGI IMG/M metagenome (GOLD analysis project Ga0182017, IMG submission 120492) | Permafrost microbial communities from Stordalen Mire, Sweden - 712E3D metaG | ecosystem: Environmental > Terrestrial > Soil > Wetlands > Permafrost | place: Sweden: Stordalen | collected... | reverse complement strand
TCAGGCAGAGCCATTGCGCAAACGCGTTGAGATGGCTCTGGCGGAGGACGCGGCCGGCCTCCTCGTCCCCGAAAGCGTGGGCCAGGCCGAAATGCTCGTAGGCGTCGGTGTTGTGGTCGCGCAACGAGCTGAGGTAAACCAGACGGCCGAACACGCTGGGAACCTGCGACAGGGTGTGCCGCCACAGGTCCGGCGCGGCACCCCGCTCCAGGCGGCCTTTCGGCTCAGAAGTCTCCATTCGCTCCACCCGCAACCCGCCCCATTCTGACACGAAAGCCGCCCGTTCACAACCGGCACGAGCTTGCCGGAATCCGGAACAAGGTTTCGTTTCTGTTCCGATTTCGGAAAATGTCTCGGAAACACGCCCTTTCCGGGCCACTTGCGGCTAAGCTGTTTTCGCAGGCGATTTCAGGTCTTTCTTGGAGGGTTACTCAGATGACACTTGTTAAGGCCATTGTGGCAATGATTCTCGCGCTCGGCGCGCTGACGACTACCTTCAGCTTCCACTCGTCCGAGGTGCAGGCCATACCGAAGTGCTTCCCCTGCAGCCAATAGAAGGATCTGGACGGTTGGCCGCGTAGCCCGGACGGGGGCCGCGTGGAGTTACGGCTTGACGCCGGGTGTCGCGGGCGCAGCGGAGAGTTGGCAATCGAGCGGCGCTGCCCGCCCGGCGTGGCGCAGGCGGTTCCGCCTGTGCCGGCCGGTCCGGTCCTCCCGCGCGCTTCGGCTGCGGCACGCGCTGGCGCCGCGCCTTCCGCGTTGCGCCCGGCCTCCGGGCGGCTCCCGTCATGCGCTCTGACTCCGCGGTCCTTTCGGCGCGTAGCGGTCGAAATGCGCGAGAAGATCGGGCCAGGGTTTTTGGGTTCCTCGATCTCAGGGGAATCCCCGAGTGGCCCGGCTGCGGCGGGGTGGTAGAATTGAGGGGATCGGGACCGCGGATATGCCGACCCTCGCGGAGATGGTTGAGTATCTTGGCTGGCTGACGATCATTGCGCTCCTCGCGTTGTACCTGCGCCTAAGGCAGCAGGGGCTGCACCGCGTGTACCGCGTTTTTGCGGCCTACCTGCTGTTCCGCGCGGCATGCATTTTCACGCTCGCGGTACTGCCGCCGTTGTGGTATCTGTCGTCGAGCCGCCCATACGTACCATTCGGGAACAACGTATACGCCTGGGGCTGGCTTCTTACGACGCCGGTACTGTGGGTTCTGCACATCCTGGTGGTCCTGGAGTTGTACTCGCTGGTGTTTCGTAACTACAGAGGAATCGCCAGCATGGGGCGGTGGGCGACGTTTGCCGGCCTGGGCATCGCCATCCTGCTGTCGTCCTTGACGCTGCCCGCGGACCTGAGCCGTGCCGGCGAGCCATTCCCGATTCTGCGCGCCTTCGTCGCGGTCACCCGCGGCGTGGATTCGAGTCTGGTGCTGTTTCTGCTCTTCATCAGCGCGTTTCTGACCTGGTTCCCGGTCCCCCTGTGCCGCAACGTGGTCCTGTACTCGATGGTGTACGCGGTCTATTTCATCACCACTTCGCTGGCAGAGCTGCTCAGGAACCTGAGCGGCAGCGCCGCGTGGGGTCTCACCAGCATCCTGCTGGCCGGCGCGGATCTGGTGTGCCTGGCGGTCTGGATCCTGTTCCTGAACCGCGAGGGAGAGTCCAAGAGGGTCGTGGTGCGCCACACTTGGGCGCCGCAGCGCGAAGAGATCCTGATCCAACAGCTTGCCGCCATCAACTCCACCCTGTTGCGGTCAGGACGTAGGTAATAGGACCGACATTAGGCAGGAATCGACCGTATTTTAATTCATCGGTTGATTTCTTCATGGCGGTGGTTTATGCTGGATTCGGAATCTTGGGGAGGACACATTTATGAACTACGCTCTCGTGACCGGAGCGGTCCTGGCGGTGCTGGCCGGCGTTGCGTTCTTGCTTCTGTTCCGCCGCCTGCGCGAGCGGACGGAATCTGCGCAAACCGACCTGGGGTGGTCGAGCGAGTTCTCGATCCACAAGTACCGGCCCATGGAGAGGCTGTTCCTGGAGGAAGACTACGACTTCCTGGCGGCCCAGCCGGGCTTCCGTCCGAAGATCTACGGCAGATTGCAGACGGAGCGCCGGCGTGTGTTCCGGCACTACCTCCGCTGTTTGCGGAAAGACTTCAACCGCCTCTCGACGGCCGCCAAGACGCTGCTGCTGATGGCGCCCCAGGACCGTCCGGAGCTGGCCCGGAACATTCTAAAGCAGCGCATGCTGTTCAGCTACGCGTTGTGGACGGTCGAAGCTCGTCTGGCGCTCCAGACGGTTGGCCTCGGGACGGTGGATGTGCGCCAGCTCGTCGGTGTGATGGAGTCGATGAGGGAACAGCTCCGGTACTTGTCGCAGAGCGTCGTGGCCGCGCCTGCCGCGATCTAACCGTTGCTTTGGCGGCGGCCGGTCTGCGTGCCGGCCGGGAGCTTGGTGTGGGGCCGGCCACTTGGCCGGCCCGGACGAGCACGCGGAACCGTAGGCCCCACCACGGTTGAGCACCCAATCGGACCCTTCCGCTCAGCGAACCGCTCGCATCCTGCCTCTGCGTCCCTGCCTCTGCGTCCCGCCTCTGCCGCCGCCGACAGCGTGCGTGAGCGGCCGCGGACAGGTGTTCACCGCTGTTCACGGCCGACTGCGTTTTTGTTGCGCACGGTCAAGCCTAATCTTTTCAATAGCCTATGAGTTTCTCGGCGAGACGCTGCGGGGGCGCGCCGCCAGATCCCTCTGGTACCATGGCAGCGCCATGGACAAAGACGACCTGGCGAGCAGGCTGGCGCGGAAGACGCGGAGTTCGAAGGCCGCGGCGGCCGACGAGGTGGACCGGGTCGTGCACCAGATCCTCGCCCAGCTTCGGCGGGGAGAGCGGGCACGTCTGCCAGGCCTCGGCACTTTCCTGCCTGGCCAACTGCCCAAGTTCGAATTCGACACCAAGAAGGACAAGGCTGGGCGCGAGCGATAGCATGACGGCAGCGGAGCGGACTTCGAGCGCGGAGATCGCACGCATCGTCCGGAAGTGCCTGGAGCGCGGCGGAGCGGTCGAGATCGACGGCCTGGGTGCGTTCCGGCCCGACCCGCGCGGCGGCTTCATGTTCGTGCCGCAGGTCAGCCCCAAAGTCTTCCTGGCCTACGCGGCGGAAGACCGGGCGGCGGCCGAGCGCCTTTTCGACGGCTTCCAGGCGAGCGGCCTCGAACCGTGGATGGACAGCCGCAAGCTGCTCCCAGGCCAGAACTGGCCGCGCGCCATCGAGCAGGCGATCTCGGTTTCCGACTTCTTCGTGGCCTGCTTTTCCGGGCGTTCCATTCCAAAACGGGGACAGTTTCAGTCTGAGCTGCGCTACGCGCTCGATTGCGCCAGCCGCCTGCCGCTGGACGAGGTCTACCTGATTCCGGTGCGAATCGAGGAGTGCCGCGTGCCGGCGCGCGTGCAGCAGGAACTCCAGTACGTGGACCTGTTCCCGGACTGGGAGAGGGGATTCCACCGCATCGTGACGACGATCCGCAGGCAGTCGAGGGCGCGCGCGCGGTTGCCGGCGGCGGGGTAGAGCGAAGGGGCGCGGCCGCCAGGGCGGCACGCCACGCTCAGTCCTTCGCCGCGAGCTTCTTCCTGACCTCTTTGGCGCGTTTGTCGCCGGGGGCCAGATCCAGAAACCTGGTCCAAGCCTCGCGCGCAGCCCTGGTATCCCGGAGCTTCTCCTCGGTCTCACCCAGGCGGAAGAAGGCCTCGGCGGAGCCGGGGTCCCATTTGGTGGCCTCCTCAAACCGGCCGGCCGCCGCCTTGTAGCTTCCCTTCGTGAAGTAGAAGCCGCCGGTTCTGATCTCCTTCTGAGCCTGCAGGGGATTGAAGGCGTACTCCCTCTTCGGCTGGAGCGTTTCGTCTTCTTCTGGCGGCGCTTCCTCCTTGGGCGCCGGCGGCTGCTGGCCTCGAAGCAGGCCGCAGAGGAGCGCGAAGGTCGCGATTAAGGCTCGGTTCCGTGCCACAATCCAAGTATAAGCCGCGCGTTCGCCAGGCCGGGTGCAGCCCAGTCTATCGGGTCGCCCATGGCCCGGTACGCCGGGCGGCGCATCGGCCGTCGAGCCGGGCATAGCCCCATGGACCTGCGAGAAAAAGCCGGCCGGTTGCCCCTGCTGCCCGGGGTCTATCTCTACCGGGACGGCGCGGGCACGGTGCTTTACGTCGGCAAGGCGAAGAACCTGCGCGCGCGGGTGCGCAGCTACTTTTCCGACGAGCGGCTGGCCGACACCAAGACCGACACGCTGATCTCGCAGGCGCGCGACATCGAGTACATCCTGGTCGATAACGAGAAGGAAGCGCTGGCGCTCGAGAACAACCTCATCAAGCAGTGGCAGCCGCGTTTCAACGTCCTGCTGCGGGACGACAAGACGTATCCGTACGTCAAGCTCACCAACGAGAAGTACCCGCGGGTGTTCGTCACGCGGCGGATTTTGAAGGACGGCGCGGCCTACTACGGCCCCTACTTCCCGGCCAACCTGGCGTACCGGCTGGTCCATTTCATTCACCGCTTCTTCGGCGTGCCCTCGTGCCGCGTGGACCTGAGCCGGCGCCATCCCCAGCCGTGCCTGCAATACCACATACACCGCTGCAAGGGGCCGTGCGCCGAAGGGCTGGTGACGGACGAAGCCTACGCCGAGGCAGTGAAAGAAGCGCGCATGTTCCTCGATGGCCGGCACAGGGACCTGATCGCGGACCTGCGCCGGCACATGGAGCGGGCCTCGGAGGAGATGCGCTTCGAGCAGGCGGCCGCGCTTCGGGACGTGATCGCGACCGTCGAAGAGATGGAGCAGCGGCAGAAGATGGCCGCGGCCGAGGGCGACGATATAGACATCTTCGGGTGGTACGCCGAGCCGCCCCTGGTGGCCGCGAACGTGTTCCATCTGCGCAACGGGCGGATCGTAGACCGCCGCGAGTTCTTCTGGGAAGACCGAGCCGAATTCGACGCGGCGGAGTTCGTTTCCCAGTTCCTCAAGCAGTTCTATCTCGACCAGCGGTACGTTCCGGGGCTGATCCACGTTCCCAGCGAGTTCGAGGATCGCGAGGTCATTGAAGATGTGCTCTCGGAAAGGCGGGGGCGCAAGGTGGAGATCCAAACGCCGCTGCGAGGTCAGAAGAAAGCCATGATGGCGCTGGCGGAGACCAACGCGAAGCACCTGTTCGAGCAGCGCTTCCGCGTGCTGAAGCCCTCCTCGAAAGCGATTCAGGAGGCGGTCGAAAGCCTGCTCGGGCTGCCGGAGCCTCCGGTCCGCATCGAGTGCTTCGACATTTCCCACATTCAGGGGACCGACACGGTGGCCAGCATGGTGGTGTGGGAAGAGGGCCGCATGAAGAAGGCGGACTACCGCAAGTTCATCATCCGCGAGGTCGAGGGCAACGACGATTTCGCCTCTATGCGGGAGGTGATCAGGCGGCGGTACGCGCGGCTGCAAGAGGAGAAGAAGCCGATGCCTGGGCTGGTGCTGGTCGATGGCGGCATCGGGCAACTGCACGCCGCGGCCGAGTCGCTCGAGTCGCTGGGCATCGTGGATCTGCCGCTGGCTGCGATCGCCAAGCGGGAAGAGCTGATTTACGTATACGGCCAGGAGGACGAGCCGGTGGCGCTGGACCGGTTCTCGCCGGTGCTGCACCTGATCCAGAGCGTGCGCGACGAGGCGCACCGCTTCGCCGTCACGTTCCACCGCTCGCGGCGGGGTGCGCGGCAACTCACCTCCGAACTCGAGCGTATCCCCGGAATCGGCCCCAAGACGGTGCGCAAACTGCTGCAAACCTTCGGCAGCGCGGAGAACGTGCGGAACGCCGGGCTGGACGAGCTATCCAAGGCACTCGGCCCCGCCGCCGCCCGCAAGGTATCCGGGCATTACCGGGCGGGCGCGGAGAAGGGGTGAGGGCGGTGGCCGCCGAAAGGCGTGCGCTACTTCAGGAACGTCCCCTTTTCGAGCTCATCGAAAGCCTGCCGGAGCTGCTCCTGTGTGTTCATGACGATGGGGCCATACCAGGCCACGGGTTCCTTGAGCGGCTCTCCCGAGACCAGCAGAAAACGGATGCCATCCTCTCCGGCATGTAGGGACACCTCATCGCCGCGGTCGAAGAGTACGAGCGAGCGGTTGTCGGCCTGGGAGGGAGGGGCGGTGTCAGCCCAGCCCACCGCTTCGGTCGGCACGGCCAGGGGGCCGGACGCATTGCAGAACTTCCCGCTGCCCCCGAACACGTAGGCGAACGCGTTGCGACTCGTTTCCACCGGGAGGGTCTTCTTCTGGCCGGCGGGCACCGACACATCCAGGTAGATCGGGTCGGCTGCGATCCCGTCCACGGGACCGGCCGTGCCTCGGAAACTCCCACAGACGATGCGAACCCGAGTGCCGTCGTCATCCGTGACCACGGGGATATCGGCCGCTTTGACCTCCTGGTAGCGGGGCTCGGTCATCTTGAGCGCCGACGGAAGGTTGGCCCACAACTGAAAGCCGTGCATACGGCCGGCCGGGTCGCCCTTCGGCATTTCCTGATGGATGATCCCTCTGCCGGCGGTCATCCACTGGACGTCACCGGCGGAGATGACACCCTGGTTGCCCATGCTGTCGCCGTGCTCGACAGATCCGGCGAGGACGTAGGTGATGGTCTCGATGCCGCGGTGAGGATGCCAGGGGAAGCCCGCCAGATAGTCCTCCGGAACGTCATTGCGAAAATCGTCGAGGAGGAGGAACGGGTCGAAGTCGGATGTGTTTCCGAAACCGAACGCGCGGCGCAGGTGCACGCCCGCGCCTTCAAGAGTGGGCTTGGCTTTGACAAGCCGCCTGACCGGCCGAAGGGACATGGATAGCCTCCGTTACTCCAAGTCTATCCCGTTGAGCGCAGCGCCGCCGGAGCGAACCGGGTTGAGCGCAGGCGAGGCCGGGGCAAACCGAGTTCAGCGCCAGCGCGGCCGTGGGCGGACCGAGTTGAGCGCAGCGCTGCCAGGGGCGGCTGAGCGCCGCGGGACTGGAGGCGCCGGCATACGGGCGCACCTATTCGGTTGAAGACGCCCCCGCGCACGCCCGGAGGCCGGGGCTGCGGCCCCCCGCATGCGAGCGAATGCGCCGCGGGCCCGGCTGTCCGGAGCGGCCTCGAACGCTTGTGGACCGATTTTGGGCTGGCGGAATTGCCGGCATGAGTGCGGGGAGGTTTGCCAAGTGGACGACTTGCCTTAAACCTGAACTATGCACGCCGCCCGATGCCGCGCTGGCCGGCTGAGGCGTGCCACCATTTGGGACCCCTGAGAATCCTGCGTTAAGAAATTGGATATCTACTGCACGCGCTTCAGCCACCCGCCTGGATAGAAGGTGACCTTAAACTTCTCGCGGGACCGGTCTTGAATGTAGTCGTGATTCGATTTCAAAAACTCATGCACCGCTCCCCACGGCCCTGGGTCGCCCCCGCGGGGCTCGACGGGGTGGCCGTTCAGGTTGGTGTCCTCGACTACCAGATACTGTCCTCGGGATACCATCCGACCGTAGATCCGCAGTTCTTGAAGCACATGCGCCTGGCGGTGATCGGAATCCAATACGGCCATTACGCGCTCGCCCGGTTGAATGAGCTGTTTGATCTGGGATACAACGGCGTCCGACGTGGAGGAACCGAGCAGATAAGTAATGCGCGGATGCTGCGGCAGATTGGGGTAGCGTTCAATATCTACCGTGATGACCCGGCCGTGGCCCATGAGATCGAACAGCGAGGCAAAATACTTCGCGCTGCCGCCTTTGAACGTGCCCATCTCCAGGAGCACGTCTGGCTTGGTTTCCCAGATTAACTCCTGGTAGATCCATGTATCGAACGGGCACTTTTCAATCGGCGTGCCGAGCCAATTCGTAGATTTCCACGTATGCGTGGCATCTTTGTAATAGAGTACATGGAATGCGTCGGCCACCACGGCGCTACTGGTCGAATAGATTCTCGCCGCTGCAAACCCAATCGTGAGCGATACGACGATGGCTATGATCAGATCGAAGCGCCGGATCTGCGCTGGGTTCGATGCCTTAGGTTTCGTGGGTTCAGTGATCATAGCTCCTCTAAGTACTGACCACAGTTTCCTTCTTGGCCTCGCGGCCAGCATGATCTTACCCGAAACTTCCCTTCTGGACTTCCAGGTCCCATCCAGTATAAACCAAACCGCCATCTTGTGGTCTAGCGAGTTGCACTCCTGTTTCCGGGAGCCGTCATCGGCCCCGCAAGGCGGGATTGTCGCTCTGCCAGGAGAATCCAAGACCGCTAAATACTGTCTTTTCAGCGCATTTCACAAACACCTCTCCCACCCTCACCTCCTGGGCGCCTGATTTCGCTGCATCCACCGCCTCCTTCTACCCCGTCGGCACCGCCAAGGCGGCGATCCTTCCTACCATCGCCCCAAAGAGCCGCTTGGTCAGATGGCTCTCGGCCAACAGTTGCCAGTAATACCTGGCGTGCCTAACCAGCCTGCCGCCAGTCTTCACCAACCGCTGCTGCAAGCTGGTCAGCGACCAGTTGTCGATCTTCCTCGGCAGCACCAACCGCCGCCACAAGTTTCCCAAGTTGTAGGCGATCGGGCTCAGCCATAGCCGCACTTGATTCGAGCGGAATCGATGGCAACTGAGCCGCGTCATCTTCACCGCCTGCTTGCCTTCCTCGATCCATTGTTCCGCCGTCCCCCGCTTGTTGTAGAACCGTACCACCGCGCGGCTGCCGGTCTCCAGGTCGGTCACGATGAATCGCACACGAGGGAACAACTCCCCGAAATGAAACTCCACCTTGGCCACTACTCCACGCGCCGTCCCCCAACCCGTCGCCTGGTAAAGAACACCCCTGTACCAGACCACTGGCTTGTGGCCGGGCCTTCCCACTGGCCGCGTCAGCAACTCGTTGATGTCCCGCTCCAGGCTGTCGTTGGACGGGATGCGAATGGCGTACTTCACGCCGCGTTCTTCCAACGCCTCGTAGATCTCCGGCTTGGCGAAGGCGGCGTCCGCACGGAGCACGACCGCCTTGCCCAGCTTCTGCTGCCGCTCGATCTCGGGCAGCAGCAGTTCTTCCCAATTCTCGGCGCTGTGAACACTGCCGGGCCGCAACTTGACCGCCAGACAGTCGCCCTCGCGATTGAACAACAACAGCAAATGATAGCAAGTCGATTCGAAGTGGCCGTTGTACGCGCCGTTCTCCTGTTGGCCGTACACCGGAATCTCGGTCGAGTCCGTGTCCAACACGACCCGCTGCGGGGAATCGAGGACTTCCGCCTTGCCGATGAGTTCGCGGTTGATGCGGGCCAAACCGGCGAAGTTCTCTTCCTCAGTCAGCATCTCGGTCTCAAAGGTCCGCAAGCGGGAGGTCAACGCCGCGCCACGATCCCAAACCTTTTCGGAACCAATCGGCCGGAACGCCGGATCTTGCGAGAGCCGCTCAGCGCCGTTGACATCCTCATAGCCCGCGATGCGGCTGTAGAAGGACTGGCGCAACAGGTCCGCCAGCGGGAGTTCGGCGTTCTTCCCGCGCCGCGAATCGCACAAATGCTGGGCGATGAGTTCGCCGAAGCCCAGACGTTCGTCCATCTCGCGCACCAGAATCAAGCCACCATCCGAAGTGACGCGCGATCCCTGGAAATCGATCTTCAACGAAGCGTTGAACGAGAGCTGAAATGGCCCGTTTTGTTTCTCACCCATTGGCTGTTGACCTCCGGAGCGGCTTCATCACGTTGAAACCCGCATGAAGAAAGGCGTCGGAGACTCTCCAGAGGTTATCAGTAACTACTCATTTCTTGAGGATCAGCAAGCAGGATGGCGGAGGAGACGCATGCAGTTCGGCTTTCCCATCCGCGAGCCTCGCGCGGTAGGCGTTGACGTATTCATCGTAACAGTAACCAAACACGATGACGTCATAGTTATTCGCGGAAATCGGCGCTCCGACACGTTCTTCCAGCTCAGTTTCGAAATGGAAGCGCTGCGGATAGCTGAACGTCCCCTTAAAGGGTCCTAACTCACATAAGTATCGCAGCGTCGGCGCGGCGGCAGGCTGAACCAAGAACCTAAGCTCTTTGGCGTCGGGTGAACCGGCAAGAATTTTGAGGTTGGAACCGAGTGTCTGATAATATGGACGCTCCACATCCGCCGCTGCCTTCAATTGCATTGACCAGACAGCCGCGAAGCACACAGCCGTAGCGATAACCACGGTCCTCCAGGGCCGGCCTGCGGCCCTTTTACAAAGCCAAACGCTCGCGGCGACTAAGACCGTCGCCAGACAGCACGCGGAAAGCGATTGCCAGCCTATTGACCAGCGCGTATGCATCGCCCACGGCAACATGCCAGCCAGGGAAGCCAAGGCGGTGAAGATCAGCGACAACGCGCAAAACACAGCCATTCGCCCAACGACACTGCGGAGTCCGGCAAGAGAGCGAGGGCCCAGCCAGAAGAAAAGCGGGGCGCCCACAAGAAAGACCGTAATCGGAAGAGCGTTTAGCCCAAGCAGGTCTTCACGGAGCAGGGAAAGCTGCGCCGCCGCGCTCTTGCCACGCAACAGGAAAGGCTCGACATAGGCAGGCGCTTGATGCGAGCCGCCAAACTGGTAACGGGCAAAGAGCAGATAGGCTACTGCCGCTGCGATGACAACCGGCGCGCCAAATCGCAGAGATCGCAGGACTGCGGCGCGGAAAGGGCGGAGTGGGAGCAGTGCGGTGAGACATGCTGCGGCGCCGAAGATAAAGGCAGAGTACCGTGATGCGACCAGCAAGGCCGCCAAGCAGCCGATGAGAATTACCGTCCGGTCCCGGCGCTCGTCAGTTAGCCAGCAGGGCAAGAAAAACAGAAGCGCGACGGCACACGCTTCCATGCTGTAAGGACGGACTTCCGTTGCATAATGGAGGATCATCGGAAACCCTAGCGGAATGGACCCGGCCAAGGCTGCGAAGATGGGGCTGGCCCCGCAGCGGCGTGCGGATAAGATGACCACAACCGGCGTCAACAGGAAGAAAACGAATGGCAAGCTCCGAACCGCGAGCGGCGAAAACCCAAACACCATCATCCAGAAGCGCAACAAAACGGTAAAAGCGCCCGGATCCGAGTCCATTGCGCGCCCAAATCTCACTATGTCTCCCCAACCTCCAGGGGGAGTGAGCGGGGGAGTAAAGTGGTGTAATCCTAGCGATAGCCAGACTTGGTCCGATTCATCGACCCAAAGATCGGGTGAAGCAAGGTACCTCGATGCAACGAAGAAGGAAGGCAGGCCAATCAGGAGCACCGCCGCAATTGCAGCGATGGCATATGTCGTGACAGATCTCCGCGTGGACCGACCGGCTCGGACAAGAGGCTCTTCGACGCGACGCCCGGCGGCACGGCCTCCTTCTTCGGCCTCAGTGGAGCAGGCGGCAGATTCGAGCATCCGATCGACGGCTTCTTCGACGACCCGGCCGACGTCCTTCCCGTGGCGGATAGCAAACCGTCGTAGCCGGGCTTCCTTATCCGGCGAGAAATGGACTTCCATGGCTCCTCCTTCAGATGCCGAACGGCCTGGCCTAACACCGCGGATTCTCTTATGATCTTGGCGGAGTCTTCCCAAGTCTCATAGGTTGACGTGGTTTTAGGCCCCTTGACACCTGAACTATCCACGCCGCCCGATGCCGCGCTGGCCGGCTGAGGCATGCCACCATTCGGGACCCTGAGAATCCTGCGTTAAAACAGAAGGGGCGCGAAGTTCGCAGCTTCGCGAGCCGATTCTCGGGAACCACCCAAACTGTGAACGAACAAAAACAGGATACCCGCCGCACGCCGGCCAATCAAGGGGTTCGCGAGGTCACTCCGGAACCCAACAACGATGCCGGTCTGGCGGCGCGCCCGTCCAAGCGCTGGACGATGAACGCCAACTGGTTCCGGATCGCGATGCTGGCCTACAACCTGAACTGCCGGCTGTTGCCGTTCCAGCGCGAGGAAACCGCGACGGTCGCGGACATGCCGCACGTCACCCTGGCCACGGCGCGACTACGGTTCTTGTTCCTGGCGGCATGCCGGGCGCGTAGGCGTGAGCTATAGCGACCACTACCAGGAGCGCGGCATTTTCGACCGCCTGATGCAACGCCTGCGCTCGATCGCCACCGGCGCCAGTGGATTCACGCCGGTGATCCCCACCGCGCTGCGGTGCTGACCAGTCGCGCATGGGCAGCCCAAGGGAAGCGATGGCTTATAGGCGAGGAGGAGATTCCAGGCAAATCCACCCGGCAGGCGGCAGGCGATACGCGGATCAACCTTGCGCATCAGTCGCGGCCAACGCAGCCCGCGTTACGTGCATAGCGCAGGTTACAATGGTCCGGACATGCCCGAGCCGGAACCGAGCCTCGCTTACCTTTCCCAGGGCAAGCTCCACTTGTGGTGCGGCGGCGCCACGAAAGCGGTGGACAGCGAGTTTGGCCGCTCGTTGCGGGACCGCGCGGCGCAGATCCGCAACCGGAACGCGTGGAAGACCCAGGGCCACGGCGCGCAGTTCATGCGCGGCGCCCTGTGGGGGGCGCAGCCGGGCGATCCGGCCGAGTTCCGGATCTCGATCACGAGCGTGGCGCGCGGGCGCAATCCGGGCGAACTGCTCTACTCGCTCGAGACCGATTCGATCAGCGGCATCTTCGCCGTGGATGCCGCCGGCGTCGAGCAGAGGCTGTTTCACACCAACGATTTCCGCGTTCGCCATGTGGCGCTCCATCCCGACGGCGCCTCGATTGCGGCTTCCATCGTCCACAACGACTTCACCGCCAACATCGCGGTTCTGCACGTGGAAGGGCCGGAGTTTTTCGAGGCTTCCGAAGGCGACTCCCTCGACCTGGCGCCGCGGTGGGCTCCGGGACCGGGCCGGAAGCTGGTGTTTCAAAGCGCGGGAGTGGGCCGGGACGCCAGCGGGCGGGTCTTAGGACTCGGCCCGTTCTCGGTCGAGCAGATCGACCTCGATTCGGGCGAGATGGAGTGCCTGGCGGAAGAGCCGGACCGCGATCTTCTGGGACCGCAAAAGGCGGGCGACGGCGCGACTTACTACATCCGCCGGCCCTATGCGGGCGGCCGGCGCCAGGCGAGCCCGCTCGGCGCGCTGCTCGACACCGTCCTGTTGCCGTTTCGCCTGGTGCGAGCGGTTTTCCAATACTTCAACTTCTTCTCGATGCGGTACACGGGCAAGCCGCTGGCCACATCGCAGGGCGCGGCGCAACGGGAGGCCGACCTCAAGCAGATGATGGTGTGGGGCAACCTGATCGACGCCGCGCGGGCCGCGCGCGAGGACCGGCTGGGCGATCCCGACGCGCCCTCGCTGGTGCCGCCGTCCTGGCAACTGGTGCGGCGAGAGGCGGGTGGCGCCACGGAGGTGATCGCCAAGAGCGTCCTGTCGTTCGACATCGCGCAAGACGGCTCCGTGCTGTACACGAACGGCAGCGCGATTCACCGGATCGGCCCCGGCAGCGGCGCCGGAGAGCGCATCGCGGTGGGGAAGATGATCGAGCAGGTGGCGGCGCTCTAACCGCTTCGGCGCCGGGTGGCCGGGGGGCCGCGGGATCGGGTCCACGGCGGCCGGCTGAAGCGCGCGCTGCGGCAATTCGCTGGCGCCAGGTTACGCGGGGGGATGCTGTCTGGGGCAGGTGGCGGCGCTCTAACCGCTTCAGCGGCGCCGGCTGGCCGGGGGGGCCGCGGGCTCAGGTCCACGGCGGCGCCCCGTTACGCAGGCGGATGCTGCCTGGGGCTGGCGGCGTCGCGATCGGCCAGCAGACGCCCGATGGAGGCGGCCAACATGCGGGGCGTGAATGGCTTCTGCAGGAACCCGGTCTGGCGCTGGTAAGCCTGGGGCAGCGTGGCCATGTCGAACGGATACCCGCTGCAAATCAGGATGCAGGTGCGTGGATTGAGGTTCAGCATCCGGGCCAGCAGCTCGGCGCCCGACATTTCGGGCAGCGTGATGTCGGCCAGCACGAGCGTGAAAGAAAGGGGGTCGCTTTCGAACGTCTCCCATGCCTCGCGGCCATTCCTGCAGGCCACCACGTTATGGCCGAGGCGGCGCAAGTACTGCTCGATGACGACCCGCAGCGACTGCTCGTCATCGACCACCAGGATGCGCTCAGGAGTGCTCTGTTCCACGGTCTTCACCACAGCGCCACAGGATACTGGCCGGGGTTCCATGCGATGCCCATGCCGGCCCGGTACGTGGTGCGATCCAGGCCGGAGCCGGCGACGGAGTACCGATACCCGTCGATCCGGCCGACCAGCGAGAAACCCTTCGTTATGCCAAACCCAAAACCAGCGCTGGCGTGATAGCTGAGAGAACGTCCCAGAGATTGCGTTATGGCCGAAGTGCGGCCAAAACCGGCTCCGGCCTGGAGGCTCAGCCGCCGCAAGCCGCCGTAGAAATAACTGGTGTCGGCGGCTTCGTAATTGGAGGTCGTGTACAGGCCGTTCCCGGAGACGACGCTGCGATTATAGCCCGCCGACCAGAACGAATGCCGAAAGGAGCGCGTCAAGTGAGCCGCTCCATACGGCGTGTAGAAGACACTGCGGGACTGCGCGAAGACGACGCTCTCTCCCAGAAGCTGTGCCAGCACCGGATCGAGGGTGACCGCCACGGAGCGGAGGGACTCGACACGGGAGGCGCCGCCGGACAGGCTGGCTTCCCAATAGCGCCCCAGGCGTGCGGAGTAGCCGATGCCGGCGCCGTGGATGCCCGTGTCGCCGAGCTGGCCCAGATAGCCGAAGTGGGAATAGGAGTAGTTGAAGTCGATGGTCTGGTACCGGCTGAGGCGGTAAGCCACATCGGCGCTGGCCACGTACCCATTGACTCCGAGCGTCTCCTGCGCGTGCTGGCGGGACACGATGCCGGTGGCGCCGACGCTGACCGAGAGCCGTGCGGTGTGCTGGTAGACCAGGCGCACGTCGCTCACCGAGGCCAGCGTGGGCGTCGCCAACACGTTCTCCGCCGTGAGAGCGTTGTAGATGGGATTGAAGCCGCCCGTGCCGCTTTCGTAAAGACCGGCCATCGGCAGCGAGAATGAACTTCGGGTGCGCGCGAAGTCCTCGCCGAGAACGATCCCCAGGCGGGAAGTCAACTGGTGGTGAAACCCGATATCGAGGCTGTTGTCCAGCCCGTTGTACGACCCCTCGTTGGTATAGTCCCGGTACACGCCGCGGTAGGCGAGATCGAGCACGCTGTGCTCCCAGGTGTGAGCGCCCGTGATGCCGAAGTCGCCTTCCACGCCGTAGCTGTCCGCGTAGACGGACTGTCCCTGCGGGTTGACCGTAGTGCCGCCCATGCCGCTGTCGTAAGAGCCGGTCGCGCTCAGGAACGGGACCAGACGCGCCGTTTCGCCGCCGCGCATCACGCTGGGGGCGTTGCCGCGGGAGAGAATCGACGGCCCGCCATACGCGGACGCGGGAGTCTGGGCGGTCTCCCCCGCGCCTTGAGCGGCGCCGGCCGGCGCATCCTGGGCCCGCGCGGGGGTCCACCCGGGTGCACCCATCAGAAAAACGGCAGCAACGACAGCGAGCTTCAGAACGCCTCCCTCGCGGCAGGGCCAACCTGTCGAGAAAACAAGTCTCACCCGCGGCCCGAATCCCTGTCAAGCGGCAGCGGCCGGCACGCGGTGCTCGCGTCATTGTATCATTCCGACTGATGCGGTTTCACACGGAATACCTTACTTTCAACACGAAGAAGCAGCGGGAGTATATCAACATCACCGAGCTGGTGGAGAAGGTCCTGGCCGAGAGCGGCATCCGCGACGGGATGATCCTGGTCTCGGCTATGCACATCACCGCCGGCGTGTGGGTGAACGACGCCGAGGACGGCCTGCTGGCGGATATCGACGAGTGGCTCGAGAAGCTGGCGCCCTTCCGGCGCGACTACCGCCACCACCGGACCGGCGAGACCAACGGCGACTCCCACCTGAAGAGCCTGCTGGTACACCACGAGGTGATCGTACCCGTGACGGCGGGAAGACTCGACTTCGGCCCCTGGCAGCAGATCTACTACGCCGAGTTCGACGGGCGGCGACCCAAACGCGTCATCGTCAAAGCGATGGGCGAGTGAGCGGGGTGAAAGGAAACCGGAGGCGGGGGCATTACGTCCGAGAGGGAGACCTATGAACAAGATCCTGTTGTGCGCTACGATCTTCGCGGCCAGTGCGGTGGCCGCCGAGTTGCCGGTTCGGGAAGTGATTCTCTACAAGAACGGCATCGGGTACTTCGTCCGCAGCGGAGAGATCAAAGCGGGCGAGGCGGCCCGGCTGGAGTTTAAAGCCGGCGAGATGAACGACGTTCTCAAGTCCCTGACCATCTTCGAGGAAGGCGGCGGGAAGATCTCCGGCCTGCGCTACGATTCGAGCGAGCCGCTGGCGGCCAAACTGGCGGAGTTCCCGTTCCAGATCGGCGACCACCAGCCGCTGAGCGCCCTGCTCGACCAGTTGAAGGGCGCGCGCGTGGAGTTAAAGACCGGCCCTGAGACCATCGGCGGGGCGATCATCGGCGCGCGCGAGGTCGCGGCCGCTGAGAAGCAGCCGCAACACGGGGAAGCGACCCTGCTGCTCGATTCGGGCGAGCTGCGGGCGGTGGACCTCGGCGGCGTGACGTCCATGCACTTCACCGACCCGGCGCTCCAGGCCCAGCTTGTGAAGTACCTGGCGAGCGTTTCGGCGGCGCGCTCGAAGGAGAGGCGGAGCGTCTACGTGGATTCGACCGGCGAGAAGGCGCGGCGGCTGACGGCCAGCTACGTGGTGCCCGCGCCGGTGTGGAAATCGAGCTACCGCATGGCGTTCACCGACGCGGCCGAACCGACGCTCGAAGGCTGGGCCATCGTGGACAACACCACCGGCGAGGACTGGAGCAAGGTGCGGCTGGCGCTGGTTTCGGGGCGGCCGGTCTCGTTCATCACGCAGCTCTACGAGCCGCGGATGGTGGCGCGGCAAGCGGCCGAACTGCGGGAAGAGGAGGCCGAGGCGCCGGAGGTGTACGGGGGCGTGGTGGGCGGAGAGGCCGCCGGCAGCACCAACGGAGTGCTTGCCGCGAAAGGCAGCGGCGGCGGCGTTTACCGGGCGCATGCGGCTCCTGCGGCTCCGGCGTTTGCGGCTGAGCTCAAGTTGCAAGGACGGGACGCTCTCGACATGTTGAGAACCCTGCCCGGCGGCGCCAGCACCGTTGCAGCTCCGGCCGAGGGCGCCGAACGCGGCGAACTGTTTGAGTACAGCTTCGAGACGCCGGTCACGGTGCGCAACGGCGAATCGGCCATGCTGCCTTTCCTGCAACAGAAAGTCGCGGCGCGCAAGCTCCTCATCTTCAGCACGGCCTCTTCCGAGTTTCCGCGCAACGCCGCCGAGATCGTGAACAACACCGGCAAGACCCTCGATGGAGGGCCGATCACCGTGTTCGACGGCAACGCCTACGCCGGCGAGGCGCTGATGGAAACGCTCAAAGCCGGCGATAAGCGCCTGGTCAGCTACGCCATCGATCTGGGCACGCGCGTGGCCACGAACATCGACTCCCGGAGCGACCTGGTCCGCGAGATCCACGTTCGCCGCGGCGTGCTCACGGTGCGCTCGGCGGTACGGGAGACCAAGACGTACACCATCCGTAACGTGGACGCAAAACCGAAAACACTCATTGTCGAGCACGCCATCCGGCCGGACTTCCGTCTGATCCAGACCAAGCCCGCCGAGACGACCGCGTCCGCCTACCGCTTCGAAGTGAAGCTGGCGCCTCAGGGAACTGAGAAGCTGCCGGTGAACGAGGAGCAGGTGGTGGATCAGACCATCGCGCTCGCCAACAGCACGCCCGACTTCCTGCTCACCTACATCCAGAACAAGGACCTGGATGAAGCCGCGCGCAAACAGCTCGAACGCATCGCGGGCGAGAAGCGGCTGATCGTGGAGAACGCTGGGGCCATCCAACGCAACGGGGAGCAGATCAACGATCTGGTCCAGGACCAGCAGCGCATCCGGCAGAACATCACCAGCCTGAACCAGGTGAGCGGGCAGCAGGAGCAGGTGCAGAACTACGCCCGCACGCTGGCGAGCCAGGAGACGCGGCTGGCCTCGTTGCGCGACCTGGCAGCGGGGTTGAAGCAGAAGAAGACGGAGCTCGAAGCCGGGCTGAACAAGCTGATCGAGGCCATGGAGTTCTAACGCCCGCCGGGCCGCCATGGGGGCAGGAGCATGCCGCCTGCCCGGTTCCGGTTACACTCTACCAATGGACCTTGCGCTGATCGGATTCGGCAATGTGGGCCGGGCCTTCGCGCGGCTGATCGAGAGGAAGCGCGCGTCCTTTCCGTTCCGCATCGTGGGGATTCACACCGCGCGCCACGGCACGGCTCTAAGCGCCAGAGGGCTGGCGGCGGAGCCGGAGTTCGGGCCGCCGGCGGCCTCGGTCGAGAGCTTCCTCGACGATGCGAAGGCGGAGATCGCCATCGAGATCACCCCGCTCGATCCGCTGGCGGGCCAGCCGGCGATTGCGCACATCCGGGCGGCGTTTGCGCGGCACATGCACGTGGTCACGGCGAACAAAGGCCCCATCGCCCACGCCTACTGGGAGCTGCGCGAGGAGGCGCGCGCGGCGGGCGTGCAGTTCCGGTTCGAATCGACGGTGATGGACGGCGCGCCGGTCTTCAGCCTGGTCCGCGATCACCTGCCGGGAGTGCAGGTGCTCGGCTTCGCCGGGGTGCTGAACTCGACCAGCAAGATCGTGGTCGAGGCGCTGCGCGACGGCATGTCGATCGAAGAGGGCATCGAGGCGGCGCGGCGGCTGGGGGTGACCGAGGCGAACCCGTCCTACGATCTGGACGGATGGGACTCGGCGGCGAAGACGGCGGCGCTGGCCAATGTGCTGATGGAGGCGAGGGTGACGCCGCAGGCGATCCAGCCTCGCGGTGTGGGGCGGCTCACTCCGGCTCGGGTGCAGGAACTCGACCGTAGGGGGAAGACGGTGCGCATCGTGAGCCGGGCCAAACGCACGCCGGGCGGAGTGCGGCTGCGCGTGCGGGCCGAGGTGCTGGACAAGACGGATTTGTTGGCTGCGGTCGTGGGGACGTCGAACCTGATCCTGCTCGAGACGGATCTGATGGGGACGGTGGGCACGGTTTCCGTCAACCCGGCGGTCGAGCAGACGGCCTATGGGCTGTTCAGCGACCTGGTGGATATCGCGCGCCAGGCGTGAGGGGGCGCCGGCCTGCCCAGCAAGGCAGGCGGAACCGCCTGCCCCACGGGCTGCGCTAAAATGGAGATTCCATGCTGGGCAAGGTGCTGACGGGAATCAAACGGTTCGTGTTGTGGGACTATGATCGTGCCACCTGGCAATACGACGTCATGGTCGGCCTGATTCTGGCATTTGTCTTGCTGACGCCGCGCAGTTGGTTCAACGACCAGCCGCGCATTCCCGGGGCCAGCAGAATCGCCATGCTGCAGGCCCACGACCCGAACGGCCACTGGTACTGGATCGACGAGGAACTGCTTTCCAACGTTCCCGAGGCCCAGCGGCTGGCGAAGGCCAGCGAGATGCTGCGGGCACGGGCGGGCGAGCAGCGGCCCGTCGTGCGCCTGGAATCGATGGTGGACTCCGAGGCGGAAGTCAAGGGCTACATAGCGTTTACGCGTCCGTGAACCGGCGGCGGTAACCTCCGGTCCCAGGACGGCGCCCTAGTTTGAGAACGGAATGACATCCCGAATTCTAGCCCTGGTTCTGGCGGCAGGCGTATTGCCCGCGGCGGCCGACAGCTTGAAGGACGTCTTGGCCAGGATGGACCGCGAGGCCACGATTTTCCATGGCATTACGGCCAAGCTGAAGAAGACGGAATTCACCGCCCTGGTGGACGATTTGTCGGTCGAAAGCGGGCAGATGTGGCTCCGCCGGAGCGGGCACGCGATCACGATGCGCGTGGAAATCGCCGTGCCCCAGCCCAAGTCGGTGAGCGTCGAAGACAACAAAGCGGGCATCTACTACCCCAAGATGAACACCCTGCAAGTCTACGACCTGGGCAAGGCGGGCGCGCTGGTGGACCAGTTCCTGGTGCTGGGATTCGGAAGCGCCGGCAAGGACCTTCAGAAGAACTACACCGTCGCCCTGGGCGGCGACGATACGGTAGGCGGGGAGAAGGCGACGCGGCTGGTGCTGACGCCCAAGTCGGCGAAGGTTCTGGAACAGGTCAAGCAGGTGGAGTTGTGGATTCCGCTGAATGCGGGCCATCCGGTGCAGCAGAAGGTGATTGAGCCGGGAGGCAACTACTACCTGTTCACCTACTCGGACGTGAAACTGAATCCGAACCTGCCCTCGGGCGAGTTCCAACTGAAATTGCCCGTTGACGTGCATAAGGAGTATCCGCAGAAATGAACGGCGGTAGCAGGGGGCGCGCCGGCTCGGGGCGCCTGGCGTTTCTGGACTGGGTGAGGGGCCTGGCGGCGGTGACCATGCTGAACGGCCACGCCTTCCACTCCTTCACCAAGCCGGAACTGCGGCAGGGCGGGCCGTACATCATCACCCAGTTCATCGGGGGCCTGCCTCCGGCGATCTTCCTGTTCCTGGTGGGTGTGACGCTCGCCTTCCTCATGGATTCGTGCGAGCGCAAAGGACTGCCCACCGGGACGCGCGTGTCGAAAGCGGTGCGGCGCGCGGGCTACCTGCTGGGCATCGCATTCCTGTTCCGGCTCCAGGTTTGGCTGTCCGGCCAGCCGGCCAGCCCGTGGACCGACCTGTTGCGCGTGGACGTGCTGAACTGCATGGGCCTCGCGATCGCCGTCCTCTCGGTGATGGCGGTGTTCACGACGGCGGACCGCGTACGCCTTTGCGCCGCGCTGGGGCTCGCCATTGCGGGGCTCTCGCCCCTGGTTTCGGCGCTCGACTGGTCCGGCGTTCCCGGGCTGGTGAGGAGTTACGTTGCGCCGGACTACCTCTCCTTCGGCTTCTTTCCCTGGGCGGCATTTGTCGCATTTGGGATGAGCGCGGGGAGCGTCATCCGGCTGCTTCCGGCGGAGCGCCTGGAGCGCGCGGCGCAGTGGGCCGCGATCGCGGGCTTCGGGCTGATCCTGGGCGGCCAGTATGCCGCCTCGTTTCCCTACTCCGTTTATGCGAAGTCGGAGTTCTGGCTGGACAGCCCGTGGATGATCCTCATCAAGACGGGCGCAGTGCTGCTGCTGCTCTCGTTCGCGTATGTGTGGACCAGGCACACGGCGGGCAAATGGAGCTGGGTGCAGCAGTTCGGCGTGACCTCCCTGCTGGTCTACTGGGTGCACATCGAGCTGGTTTACGGGCGCTGGTTCTGGTACTGGAAAGAGTCCCTCACGAATGCGCAGGTGGTGGCCTGCTCGGTGGTGCTGATCGCGCTGATGCTGTTCCTGTCGCTGGCCCGCACGCAATGGAGGAACTGGGCGCGGCTGGGCCTGTCGATGGGCTGGTACTTCTTCCTGACGGAGCGGCGCGCGGAAGAGTAGGCTGGAACTCGGTGCCGCCGTTGAGCGTGGGCTACCTGCACGGCAACGGTTACGCGGCCACCTGGGCGGCGGGCCACCTGGGTGCGCTGGCAAGAGGCTTGCCGCCGTTGTAGAGTCTCCCGGCTGCCGCCATTGGGAACCGCCTCCACCTGGATATGCGACTCGCCGGCAGCGCGAGTGCTTTTCAACGATCGAGTTATACGAACGCAATGGAATTGTAACTTGAATGGAACCATGAACGGCCCTGCCCGCTGTGGAGGAGTTGCGGAGCGCGAGAAGCGCCGCTCTGGACCCGATCGTTACCGGCGATGGTGTACGGTTCCGTCTACGAGATAGTCGCCGAGTTCTGCGAGCGCTCTCACATGCTCCATGTTCGCCCGGACCAGTTGCGTGATCGCGCGCTCGAGCTCCCGGTATCGTGGCCTGTTGCTGTGGAGATCCTGTCTCGCCAGCAGCACCCTACAGAGGGCCGCCGCCAACTCGCGCCTGCTCTCCGTGTGCTCGAGCTTGCCGTGTAGCTCGCGCTCGGTCGGCTCGTTCGGCGGGCCGTTAAGCGTCCGTGGGCTGATCTGGGTGGTGTGTGTCGTGTCACTGCTCATCATTATCATTCGCCGGTGTTTGGAGTATCTTGTACGCGAACCGCCGGGACCCACCTGCTGGTTGCCGCACATCGCAGCCGGATGCTCCCGGCAACGGCCCGGGCAAAGTGCGAGGGGCAGGCCGTCAGGATCGCCGACATCTGTTTCGAACCGGATTGTCATTGATATGTTGCAGCAGGCGGTAAAACGTGACAGAAAAACCGCGCGTCCGTGATAGACTGAGAAACTCCCCGGTATGCACGATGAAGGCGCGGAACAGGTGTGCGGCGTGGCCGAGCGAATTTCGGCGGGAGACCTTGCGGCCGAGTCCGAACTGGTCCACCTCTTCAGCCAGCGCATCTTCGCCCTGCTGTGCGCCCGAACCCGCGACCCGGAAGCCTCGCGAGATCTGTTGCAGGACGTTTTGGTTGCGGTTCTGATGGCTCTCAGGAAGGGGCAACTTAGGGAACCGGACAAACTGCCTGCATTTGTGCTCTCGATCGCGCGGAACATGGCGCAGGCCTACCTTAGAGACCGGAGCCGGGAATCGCACGATGAGTTTCCCGAAGAAGGGATAGCGTCCCCGGCCTCATCGGATCCTATCGAGATCGCCGAACGCGAGGCTTTGGTTCGCAGGGCCCTTGATCGCCTGGACCGGACGGACCGGGAGATCCTGTTAAGGACGCTGATCGAAGGCGAGAAGCCCGGCGTCATCGCGGAGGCACTGGGGCTGAGCCCGGAAATGGTACGGCAGCGGAAATCGAGAGCGATAAAAAAAGTGCGGGACCTTGTAACAAACCTGTCACAACGCTGTCACAAAACCCAACGATCTTACACATAGATGATACGAGGTCGCGATGAACTGCGACGATGTTCAGGAGCAGGAAATCGTTGAGAAGTACGTCACCGGCCGATTGAGCGGCGGCGAAGCGGAGGCGTTCGAGGCCCACTACTTTGCCTGCGAGAGGTGCTGCGAGGAATTGCAGACGCTCCAGACCGTGCAATCGGTCCTGCGGCGGCGCACGAAAGCGGCTCACCGGCCTCTCCAGGCCAGGTGGCTCGCGGCGGCAGCGATGCTGTTGGTTGTGCTGGGTGCAGCCTGGTGGGCGCATCGCACCGGGAGCCTGAGACAGGCTGTGAGAATAGCCCGGAGGGAATCGCCTGTCCGTGTCGAGAACGCGCGGGACGAAGCGCTCGCGCTCCTGGCGCGCGTGGATCCGCCGCGCTACGTTCGGTCCGTGCTGCGCGGAGACGGGCAGGAGAGATTCCGCGAGGCAATGCGGCAATACTCTCTCGCCGACTATGGCGCGGCCGCGGCCGGGCTGCAGGCAGTGGCGGAAAAGGATCCCCAGAACAGCGCCGCCCAGTTCTATCTTGGTGTCTGCTACCTGATGGAAGACCGCAACAGCGAGGCGGCAGAGCGCTTGAGGAAGACCGTCGCACTGGGGGATTCGCCTGAACTCGGACACGCGCATCTGTATCTGGCGAAGGCTCTCCTGCGCCGGCACGATACGGCCGGGGCGGAGGTGGAACTCCGCCAGGCAATTGCGCTCGATGGCGAGCAGAGGCAGGAAGCGCAGCGCCTCCTGGAGCGATTGGGCGCCGTGAGCAGTGCGCGATGATTCGGTTCCTGGCGCTGGTTCTCGTCGCAGCTTCAAGCGCCCCGGCCGAGCAGGCTGGCTTTCTGGGCGCCGTCCAGCAACTCATGCGGCAAGGGCGCTGGGCAGAGGCGGAGCCAATGGCTCGCCACGCTCTCGCCGAGGTGGACAAGGAGTCGCCGGAATCCGCCGCGGCCGCGAGGATGCTGGATGCACTCGTGGAAATCTGCTCCTACGCAAGCCGCGTGAACGATCCGCGGGACACGGCGCTGGCCGAACGCGCGCTGGCTCTCAAAACGAAGCTGTACGGCCCGAAATCGGCGGGGATGGCACTCAGTTTGAGATTGGCAGCGCGACTTTCCATCCGCGACAACGACTTTGATCGGGCGCGCACCCTGCTCGCCCGCGCCGTTGAGATCCACGAATCGCTGGGCGAGGCGGACGACCTGGAAGAGCAGGCCGAGGCCTGGAACGAGTCGGGCTTGCTTCTGCGGAGCACCGACGATTTCGAGGGCGCCAAGGTGCGCTACGAGCGTGCTCTTCCGCTTTATATCAAGTCCCTGGGCCCCAGGCACGAGAAGGTGGCCGTCTGCACCAACAATCTCGCAGTCGTACTGGCAAGGTTGGGAGACTACGCCGGCGCCAAGGCCCGGTACCAGCGGGCGCTCGAGATATACGAGAACAGCGTGGGCCCGAACCACCCCCTGGTGGCGGGCTGCCTGAACAACTACGGCGTCCTTCTGACCGAGACCGGAGATGTTGCCGGCGCGGTGAAGCTATTGAGACGCTCGCTGGAGATTGCCGAAGCGAGTTATGGTCCCGAACACAGGCGCACCGCGATTGCGTCGGACAACCTGGCGGCCGCGCTCAGCGCTTCCGGCCAGTACCAGGCCGCGGCGCCGCTCCTCGATCGCGCGCTCCGGATTCAGCGGGCGACCCTGGGCCCCGACCATAGCCTGGTCGCCAGGACCCTGAGCGATGTGGCACGGAACCTGGCGCTCAGCGGAGAAACGCGGGAGGCGGTCGAAACGGCCGTTCACGCCGAGGAGATAGCTCGGGCCTACGAAACGATTGCCATTCGCACGGTAACGGAGCGCGAGGCGCTCCTCTACGCCGCCGCCAAGGCGAGATTGGACGCGTCCAGCATGGACACGCTGCTGAGCCTGGCTGCGGCCAAGGGGCCAGGCGGGCAGGCGCTCGATGCGCTGATCCGTTCGCGCGCCCTGGTGTTCGATGAGATGGCGGCACGTCATCGAGCAGCCAGGACCGGCGATCCGGAAATCGCGCGCCTGGCGGAGGCGCTGGAGTCGTCCCGGCAGGAGCTCTCGCGGCTGACGGTAAGCGGTCCGGGATCGACGCCGCGGGCGCAGTACGAAGCCACCCTGGACCGCGCACGCGAAGCCAAGGACGCGGCGGAGCGGTTGCTGGCCCAGAGGAGCGTCCGCTTCCGGCAGGAGGTGGAAGAGCGCCGGGCCGGGCTGCCGGAGATCGCGTCTGCACTTGCCAAGGACGCGGCGCTGATCTCATTCGTCCGCTACCATCACAGCAATCTGCGCCTCAATCGAGAAGCCGAGAATCCCGCCGAGCGATCCGTTGCATCGTATCTCGCTTTCGTGCTGCGTCCGGGCGAGCCGGAGCCGGCGGCGGCGTACCTGGGGACTGCCAAGGAGATCGACTCGCTGGTGGCGGAGGTGCGGCGAAGAGTGGAGCAGGAGGCCCTCGATCCGGCTCTCTCGCCGAAGGCTTCCGAAGACGCCTACCGCCGGTCGGCGGCACGATTGCGAGAGAAGATCTGGGATCCTTTGGTCCCGGCTCTCGGCAGCGCACGGCGAGTGTTCGTGGTGCCTGACGGCACCCTGAATCTGGTCAACCTCGGAAGTCTCCCGGTGGGACGGCGCGGATACCTCGTAGAGAAGCCCCTGCTGATACACTACCTTTCCACGGAACGCGACCTGGCGCTGGCGCCGTCTGCCGCGCTTGGGACGGGGTTGCTGGTGGTCGGCGATCCTGCCTTCGGCAGCCGGCCTGCGGGCGCGGTGTTGGCGCGCACCTATCGCGGCGCCCACTCGAATTGCGCGGACTTTCAAGCCTTGCGCTTCGGAGCTCTCCCGGAAACCGGACTGGAGGCAAGAGAGATCGAGGCTATCTGGCAGTCTGCCCAGGCTGGCCCGGTGGTGCGGCTGGCCGGCACGGAAGCGCGGGAGGCTGCCTTCGAGGAGCAGGCCAGCGGCAAGCGCGTGCTGCACCTGGCTACTCATGGCTTCTTTCTGGGGGGCTGCCGGGCGATTCTCGCGGACCCTGGCTCCGGAACGAGCGAGAACCCGCTCCTGCTCTCAGGGCTTGCGCTCGCCGGCGCCAACAGGCGCGGCGCAGCCGGACCCAGCGATGACCTCGGGATCCTCACTGCCGAGGAAATCGCTGCGCTGGACCTGGGGGGAGTCGAGTGGGCCGTGCTCTCGGCGTGCGACACCGCGCTGGGCGAACTGCGCGCGGGGGAAGGGATCTTCGGACTGCGCCGGGCATTTCAGGCCGCCGGAGTCCGCACGGTGATCGCGGGGCTGTGGCCCGCGGAGGATCGGACCACACGGCGCTGGATGCAGATACTCTACAGGAGCCGCTTTCTGCGCGGCATGAGCACATCGGAGGCCGTGCGCGAGGCGACCCTCTCGATGTTGTCTGCGCAACGCTCCCAGCACTTGAGCACGCATCCCCTTTACTGGGGCGGGTTCGTAGCCGTCGGCGACTGGCGGTAACGCCGCTTTGCCTCCCCAGAGAGGCGGCCGGACTCGCTGCCTGCGGCAATCTCCAGCGCGATCGCGCAATAGGATGTAACTGTCCTGAAGCGGCGCGACGGTCGCGCCGCCGGTCGCCGGTTGCACCGGGAGACTCGCGGCGCGCCGCGTTCAGCCGTTTGCTGCCGCAGGTTCACCGGCCCCTCGGGAGGCGGGCCAAAGGCGCAGATGGCCGCCTCGGGCCTGGTGAGCTCGCGGCCTCCGGTCTGGTCGGATGGACGCCCGCAGCAAGATCGAGGAACAGGACCAAGAACCCGTTGGTCAAGGCAAGAGTCTGCTTCCGTGTTGGTCGCGCTGGAGACTATGTGTATGGTCTTGCGTTCAAGTTCGCGATAGAATTGCGTCAAGGGGTACGGCTGCTTCTCGCCCGGGGGGCTAAGGCAGCCTGCTACTGTGCCAGTTAAGTTGCTGTAAGTGAATAGTTTGGGCCCTTAGCTCAGCGGTTAGAGCAGCGGACTCATAATCCGTTGGTCGTAGGTTCAAATCCTACAGGGCCCACCAATCGGCTAAGCCCGGCCTGGCGCGAACTGCTAGGATAGGGTCCATGCTGAAATCCGCGGCTTTGCTCCTTGCGGCGATGACGATGGCACCCGCCGCCGATCTCCCCGCCAGGAAGTCGTTGAACCTGCCGGCCATCAAGACGATGGTGTCTGCCGCGGAAGCCGAAGCGCAGAAACGCGGCGTTCAGGTGACCATCTGCGTCGTGGACGAAAGCGGCAATCTTCTGTTCCTCCAAAAAGCGGATGGCGCGGGCTTGAACACCATCCAATTCGCGCAAAAGAAGGCGCGGCACTCGGCGTTTTACGGGAGCCCGTCGAAGGCGGGGGCCGAGGAACTCAAGCGCGGCAACCTGGAGGTCCTGGCTTTTCCGGACTTCTTCCCCAACCAGGGCGGGCTGCCGATTCAGGTCGATGGCCAGACGATCGGCGGGATAGGGGTGAGTGGCGCTGCGTCCGAGGTGGATGAAGCGATCGGACAGGCGGCCATCGACGCCTTGCTGAAGAAGTAGCGGCGGCCGGACTACGGCTGGGCTACCAGTTCCACGCGCCGGTTTCTGGCCCGGCCTTCCTCCGTGGTGTTCGTCGCCACCGGCGCGAAGGGTCCGTCACCGTGCGGGGTGAGCCGCCTGGCGTCGATGCCTGCCGCCACCAGCGCTTTCGCCACCGCCGAGGCACGGGCGCTCGAAAGCGTCACGTTGAATTCCGCGGTGCCGACGTTGTCCGTGTGTCCCACCACCCAAACGCGGAGCGCGGGACTCGCCTGGAGCAGTTTCACCACCTCCTGCAATGCCGGCTGAGACTCGGGCTTGATCTCGGACTTGTTGAAGTCGAAGAAAATGCCTTGGACTTCCACGTGGCCGCTCTCGGCCAGTCCGCTCTTCATCGCGTCGGCGTTGGCGACCACGTCCTGCTTCATCGCTTCCCGCTCGACGATGGTGAGATAGTAGGCCATGCCGCCACCGGACTTGAACTCGGCCCACGTTTCGCGGCCGTCCCTTGCGATCAGAAACGTGGCCGTGAAGTAGGCGCTGCGGAGGCCTTCTTCATAGAGCACCTTCCCGCCGGCTTTGATCGTTGCGTTGTTGTAGTTGCGTTGGAGCTGGAGCTGGCTGGGCGGCACCTGGCCGGCCGAGGCATCGAAGCGGTAGAAGTAGACGATCTTGTGCCCTTCGATCTGTTGCTTCTCGGGCTTGGCGCCCTTCTGAACCCAGAACTCATAGGCATCGAACTGCGACTCTCTGACCGAACCGCTATAGTCCAGGAAGTAGCCCGGCATACGCGTGAACAAAGCCGGATCCTTGAAGCCGGGCAGATCTTTGAGCGGCGCCTTCTGGGCGGCGGCAACCCCCGCTGCCAGCACCAGGGCGGAGAACAGGGTGATCGTTGGGAAGCGCATCGTCAGTCTCCTTGAGACGGCAGCGGCAGGACGGCGCACCCCAGTCCCGCCGCAGCGATTCGGTTCAGCATAGCATCAAAACCGGATAACGACACCCGGATTGGGGAGCGGTGTCGGCAGCGCGGGCGCGTCCTGATTGGGGAGCGGCGTTGGCAGCGCGGGAGCACCGGGACGGGACTCGGGCGGTTCAAGCCCGGTGGGGCCCGGCAACCCGTTGGGTCTATCGCCGCTGCCAGCAGAATTCGGCTGCGGCCTCGGCCCTGCGGCTGGCGTCCCAGATCAGCATCGAATCCGGCATCTCCGTCCTCATGCGCAGCGCCGCGGGGTAGATGATCGCCGGGTCGGGATAGCAGCGCATGTAGATGGGGCCGTTCGTCCTCCTCGCCAGCGCGATGAGCGCTTCGACAGGCGCGGCCCGCTGGGCGAACGCCTGGCGCTTCCGGGTCCACAGATACCCGACGTTCGAGGCCAGGACCACCGCCACCACCGCCGCCACCACCGCCGAGCGGTGCAGGCGCAGCCGCGCCTGGAGCGCCCAGAATCCGGCTGCCACAATCCACGCCAGGCCCAGGCTTGCCAGATAGGTCTGCCGGCTCGGTATGCGGTGCATGTAAGTGAGGAAGCTATACGGGAGGAGCGCTACAACGATCCACATCGCCGCAACCCGGATCAACTGGCGATGCTGCCTGGCCCGCAGCACGGCCAGGATCAGAACGGCCAGCAGTCCCCACACCCAGAAGAGGCGGGCGCAACTCACCGGCAGCGTGATCCAGAACGGCGCGGTCAGGGAGAAGCTCCCGTCGTGAAACCGGAACGAGGAAGCGCGGGCGGAGTAGATGAGCCACTGGTCCCCTGCGGCCAGCGCTGCGAAGGGCAGCCACCATAGCAGTGCGCGCCGCGCCGCCCGCGCTCCCAGTAGAGGCAACAGCAGCAGCGCCGCGAACACCACCGCCGATTCCTTCGAGAGCAGCGCCGCGGTGAACGACGCCAGCGAGGCGGCGTACCAGGGCCAGCCGCCCTGCTTCTCCACCAGGCGGACCCAGCACAGCAGGCTCAGCACGCCGAACAGGAACATCAGCAGCTCCGAGCTTGCGGAATACCACATCACCGCTTCCTGGTGGCCTTCCTGGACCGCGAAGAACGCCGCGGCCGCCGCCGAGATCCGCCAGCCGATCAGGCGCCAGGTCCCCAGCGCGTAAACCAGCCACACGCACAGGATGTGCAGCCCCAGGCCCAGCGCATAGAAGGCCGCCGGCCCCGGCCCGGCCACGCGGTCAACCCAGTACGTCAGAACGTAGAACGTCGCGCGGTAGCGGAAGACTCCGTTCGAGAGCAGTTCCGGCCATCCCGAAGCCGGCCCGAAGATCCGCGCCTGCTCGATGTTGGGATAGTCGTCCTGGATCAGCGGCTGCTGGAACACGGGCAGATACGCCAGAACGGCCAGCGCCGCCAGCACTGCCAGCGCGACTGCATGGTGTCGCCGCATGGGTTCCTAGGCCGCCTGCCTCAGCTCGGCGATGAGTGCGTCCAGAGCGATATTCTTCTGGATGTTGCGCCGCACCAACTCCGCCAACTCGTCCACCTTCGCCACCGCTTTGCGGATCCAGTCGAAGCTGACGCGGCCGGCCAGCGCGTCAAGCTGGGGGCGAACGTCGGCATTCCGAATGGCGCTTCCTCCGCGCTCCAGCACCAGCACGTCTTCGAGCAGCCCATAGAGAATGCCCAGCAGCGCATCGAGCTTCTCCTGCCGGTTCGCGGGGGACTCCGCGTACTTCACCCAGGCGCTGAACGGCGCGAGGCCAGCGGCCACTTCGAGCAGCGTCAGCATGGAGGCCCGCCGCCGGTCGTAGGTCTCGAGATCGAGCGACATCGCCAGGCCTGGACTCCCACGCGCCAGCGCGATCCTGCGCTCAGCCTCCGGCAGCCGGCGCACCTCGGCGAACTCGCGCATCTCATCGTCCGCGAGCGGCGCCATCTGCACCGATACCGCGCGCGAGCGGATGGTGGGCAGCAGGTCGTAGGGATTGGAGGCCGTGAGGAACAGGACCAGATGCTCCGGCGGCTCCTCGAGCGTCTTCAGCAGCGAGTTGGCGGCCTGTTCGTTGGCCCGGTCGATCTGGTCGATCAGGAAAACGCGCCAGGCGCCCTGGAGCGGCTTGAACTGGGCCCGCTCCTTGAGCAGGCGCATCTGCGGGATGGAGAGCTGCCGCAACGGCCCATCCGGCGCAAAGGTCACGAAATCCGGGTGCGACGAGAACAGAAGCGGGTCTTCGTTGCGCCGGTCGGCCGGCCACCTCTCGCGGTCGGCTATGATTTCCGCGTTGTGCGGAAGGCACAGGTCGTCCCTCTCGATGCGGTCGCCGTTCCCCAGCAGACGGGCCGCGAAGCGCCGCACCAGCGTGGCCTTCCCCACACCCTCGGGTCCCGACAGCAGGATGGTCTGCGGGATGCGGTTGCCCGCGATCATCCGTTCGAGCTCTTCCTCGACCGGCCGGTTGCCGTAGAAATCCTCAAACACGGAGCTTCTCCAGGGCCGGCGCGACGGCGCGCCAAACGGCCTCGGCAACGGCCCCGGCATCGCCGCGCCCGTCGATCACGCGGAAGCGTTCCGGCTCGCGCGCCGCCAGTTCAAGGTACGCCTCGCGCACCCGGTGGTGGAACTCGACGGCCTGCTCATCCATGCGGCTCTCGCTCAGGTCCAGGTTGCGCTGGCGGGTGCGGGCGAGAGCGGCGTCGAGATCGACATCGATCAGCAGCGTGAGGTCTGGCCTGAGGCCGTTGCAGGCAATGCGGTCCAGTTCCGCCACCACCCGCTCGCCCAGGCCGCGCCCGAAGCCCTGATAGGCGAGCGTCGAATCCGTGAAGCGGTCGGTGAGGACGATGACGCCATCGGCCAGCGCCGGCAGGATCAGTTCTTCGACGTTTTGCGCGCGCGAGGCGAAGTACAGCAGCAGTTCGGCCGCGGGCGACAGATCCTGGTTCGCCGAATCGAGCAGGATGCGCCGAATCTGCGCGCCGATTCGCGTGCCTCCGGGCTCGGTGGTCTCAAGCACTCTGCGGCCCTCGGACAGAAGACGCGCCGCCAGCAGGCGCATCTGCGTGCTCTTGCCGCATCCGTCGCCGCCCTCGAAGCTGACGAACAAACCGCGCGTGGGACAGGCCTCCGGCCTGTCTTGCGTGGGACAGGCCTCCGGCCTGTCCTGCGTGGGGCCTGCCTGGGCAGGCGGAACCGCCTGCCCCACGTTAGTCGTAGACATAATGCAGCACCTTCTTGAGGTCCTCCCAGGCCTCGCGCTTGGCATCCTGGTTGTAGGGCCGCAGCAGGTAGGAAGGGTGATACGTCACCATCACCGGGAAGCCGCGCCAGTCGAACCAGTTGCCGCGCAGGCGGGTGACGCCCTCCTTGCGGTCGAGCAGCGCTTTGGCCGCGGTGCCGCCCAGCGCGCAGATGGCTTTGGGCCGGATCGCCTCGAGTTGCTGAAACAGGAACGCGCCGCAGATCTCCATTTCGTCCGGCTCCGGCGTGCGGTTGCCGGGCGGACGGCACTTGACCACGTTGCAGATATAGACGTCCTGGCGCGCCAGCGGGATGCCTTCCTTGTGCGCCGTGTTCTCGATCATCTGCGTCAGCAACTGGCCCGCGCGGCCGACAAAAGGAATCCCCTGCGCGTCCTCATCCGCGCCCGGACCCTCTCCCACAAACACCAGCCTGGTTTCGGGATTCCCGACGCCGAAGACGATCTGCGTCCTTCCCTGGTGCAGGCGGCAGCGCTTGCAGTCGCCAATTTCTTCGCGAATGCGGACCAGCGAGTCCGCGGCGGCGGAAACCGTGAGTTCGGCCGCAGCAGGGGGGGAGGCGGCGCCGGAGGAAGCGACAGCGGCGGCGGCGACAGGCTGGGAAGCCTGTCCCACCCGGCGGTACAGCGTTTTGAAGCCGAGGTCCTGGTAGTAGCTCAGGTACCGGCGCAGGAGATCCGGGGTCATCGCGTCGCGTGGGCCGCCGTGCGCAGCTTCACCAGCTCGTCGAAGATCCGGCCGGCGACAACTCTTTTCGGAGCGCGCGGAATCTCGACGGTGCCGCCGTCGCGCAGCACCAGCACCACCTCGTTGTCGGCGGCGCCGAACCCGGTGCCTTCGCGGCCCACGAGATTGCCCGCCACCATATCGCAGTTCTTGGCGATGAGTTTTCGCCGCGCCTCTGCGGCCACGTCCCCGGTCTCCGCCGCGAAGCCCACCAGCAGCCGGTCGCCCTTCTTCTGGCCCAACTCGGCCAGAATGTCCGGCGTCGGCGCGAGCGCGAGCGACACCGCGGCGCCGGTCTTCTTGATCTTGTGTGCCGCCGGCTCGGGCACGTAGTAGTCGGCCACCGCCGCGGCCTTCACGACGATGGTGGCCTCTGCCAGGCGATCGAACACCGCGGAACGCATCTCGGCCGCGGTCCGGACCGGCACCACCGCCACGCCGGGCGGCGCATCCAGGCTCACCGGGCCCGAAACCAGAATGACCCGCGCCCCGCGCGCGGCAGCCTCCGCGGCGATGGCGTAGCCCATCTTGCCGCTGGATCGATTCGAGAGGAACCGCACCGGGTCGATCGGCTCCTGGGTGGGACCGGCGGTCACCAGCACAGTCTCGCCATCGAGATCGCGCCGGGCATCGAGAATGCCCATCACCACCGCGGCGATTCGTTCCGGGTCCGCCAGCCTGCCGGGGCCGACGGTGCCGCACGCCAGCAGGCCTTCCTCCGGCTCGACGATGTTGTGGCCGCGCTCCCGCAGCGTCTCCAGATTGCGCCGCGTGGCCGGATGCCGCCACATGCGCGTGTTCATGGCGGGCGCGATCACCACCGGCCCATCGAAGGCCAGATACAGCGTGGATAGGAAGTCGTCGGCCAGGCCGTTAGCGAATTTGGCCAGCAGATCCGCGGTGGCCGGGGCCACCGCCAGCAGGTCCGCCTCCTCGGCCACTCGTATGTGCTCGACCGCGCTCGCAGCCGTGTCCTCGCCGGTCCCCTGCGGGAACAGACCCGTGATCGCCTTGCGCCCGGTCAGGGCGGCGAATGTCAGCGGCCGGACAAACTCCTGGGCCGCCGCGGTCATGGCCACCTGCACGGAAACGCCGCGCTCCATGAGCGCGCGAGCCAGTTCCGCGGCCTTATACGCCGCGATGCCGCCGCCGATGCCGAGCACGACGTTCATGAGCGGAACGCCTCAGATGTTCTCCGGCGGCGCCTCGGGCTCGATCTCCGGCTCGACGTGAGTGGCGGGGTCGTCGTACTTCACCAGGCCGCGGCGCACTTCTTCGACCGCCGTCACGGTGGGTTTCTTCGAAGTCGTAGGAAGGAACGGGCGGGATCCCGCCTGAAGCTGGCGGGCGCGCTTGGCCGCCACGATGATGAAGCGGTAAGTGCTCTGCTCCGGGTCGTCCGGAATCGAGGCAACGATGTTGTTGCGCGGTGCAGGCGAATCAGTCATGCGGAAGAACCTCTCACGGCTCGCGGCCCGCGAGCTACGAGCCTTTCTCGAACGTTCCCAGAATGGCGCGGACCTGGTCTTCCATCCTGGCGCGGCGAACGCGCTCGGCCTTCACGATCGAGGCCAGCGCGTCCACGGATCTCTCCAGGTCCCGGTTCACGACGACGTATTCGTACGCGCCGTAGTTGCGGATCTCCGCCGCCGCTCCATCCAGCCGCCTGGCAATAACTTCTTCGGAATCTTCCGATCGCGCCCGCAAGCGCTTCTCGAGCTCCAGGCGGGACGGGGCAAGCACAAAAATAGTTACGGCGTCCGGAACCTTTCTCTTCAATTGTCGCTCACCCTGGACATCGATGTCGAGGAGCAGGTCCCGTCCCTCCGCCTGCGCGCGCTCCAGGATGCCCCGGTGCGTGCCGTAGTAGTTTCCGAACACCTCGGCGTGTTCCAGAAACTCGTCGCACTCGAGGGATGCCTCGAACTCCTTCCGCGAGATGAAATGGTAGGCCTGGTCCTGGACCTCCCGGCCGCGGGGCGTTCGCGTGGTGTACGAAATCGAAAACAACAGGCCCGGGTCCTGTTTCAGCAGGCGGCCGACCAGCGTGGACTTCCCGGACCCCGACGGGGCCGAGACGATGAAGACGATGCTCATTCGAGGTTCAGTCCCTGCTCCCGGATCTTCTCGATCTCGGCTTTGGCGGTGAGCGCCAACTCGGTGATCTCGAGGCCGGTCTCGCCCACCCCCGTGGATTTGGAAAGGACGGTGTTGGTCTCGCGGTGCATCTCCTGGAGCATGAAATCGACCTTTTTGCCGATCTCGCCGCCTTCGGCCAGCAGGTCGTCCAGTTGCACCGCATGGACCTTCAGGCGGGTCAGTTCCTCGCTGATGTCGGTCCGGTCCGCCAGGTAGGCCACTTCCTGAGCCAGCCGCTGCGGTTCGATTTCCACTCCCCGGAGCAGTTCGGCCAATCTCTCGGCCAGGCGCGCCTGGAACTCCGGCAGCGCCCTCGAGCGGTAGTCTTCCATCCGGCGCGCGCAATCGAGCACCGTGCGATTGCGCCCCCGCATCTCCGCCGCAGTCTCTCCGCCTTCGCGTTCGCGAAACTCGTTCAGTTGCCGGAGCGCCTCTTCGAGCGTCTCCACCAGCAGCCGTTCGGCGTCCGGCTCGGGCTCGGAGTCTTCCGGCGTGAACATGCCCGGCAGTTGCAGCGCCAGGTTGAGGTCCGGCTCGCTGTGCAGCCCGTGAATCGCCGAGATCCTGTGGAACGCCCGCAGGTAGGCATCGAGCAGCGGCTGGTTGATCTCGGTCGGCGTGGACGCGGTGCCGGTTGCGTAGCTCATCTGCACCTGGACGTGGCCGCGCGACAAGTGGCGCTTCACCACGGCGCGCAAGGCGGCCTCGAAGGGATCGAGAGCGGGCGCCATGCGGAAGTGAATATCCAGGCCGCGGTGATTGACGGTCTTCACCATCGCCACCGCCTCGCGGTCGCCTTCGGCTTTTCGCACGCGGGCGAAGCCGGTCATGCTGCGCGGGCTCATGGGCGCACCTCGACCCTTGGGGCAGCCGGTTCCGCCTGCCCCGGCAGGCCAAACGGCCTGCCCCACAATGACATCGTCTCTGTCGTCATGAATTCACCGCCGAATCCGGCTCGATGTACTGTAGCGAGTGGAGCCTCTGGTAAATGCCGCCGCCGCTCACCAGCTCTTCGTGCGTGCCGGTCTCCGAGATCCGGCCCTGGTCGATCACCACGATCTTATCCGCGCGGCGGATGGTCGAGAGCCGGTGAGCGATCACGATTACCGTGCGGCCCGCCATCAGGTTCGCCAGCGCCTCCTGCACCATCATCTCGGACTCCGTGTCCAGGTGCGAGGTCGCCTCGTCCAGAATCAGAATCGGCGCGTTCTTGAGCAGCGCCCGCGCGATGGCGATGCGCTGCCGCTGCCCGCCGCTCAGTTTGACGCCGCGCTCCCCGATCACCGTATCGTAGCCCTGCGCGAGGACGCCGATGAACTCCTCGGCCAGGGAATTGCGCGCCGCCTCGCGCACCTCTTCCATGCTGGCGCCCGGCCGGCCATATCGGATATTGTTCGCCACCGTGTCGTTGAACAGGAAGGTATCCTGCGCCACGATGCTGACCTGCTCCCGAACGGACGCCAGTTCCAGGTCCCGCACGTCCGCGCCGTCGATCAGGACGCCGCCCTCGGAGACGTCGTAGAACCGGGGCACCAGGTTCACCAGCGTCGTCTTCCCCGCCCCGCTGGGGCCCACCAGCGCCACCACCTCGCCCGCCTTGACCTCGAGATCGATCGACTTCAGCAGGAAGCCGTTCTCGGCGGTGGGATAGCGGAAGCTGACGCCGGCGAAGGCGATCCCCCGCTTGAATCCGGCCAGCCGCCGCGCGCCCGGCTTGCTGCGGATGTCGTCCGGCCGCGCCAGGTATTCGAGGACCCGCTCGGAGGCGCCCAAACCCTGCTGGAAGATGTTGTGAATCCCGGTGAGCCGCTTGACCGGTTCGTAGAGCAGCAGCAGGGCCGTGATGAAACTGATGAAATCCTCGGGGCGCATGACGTGCGCCTTGATCTGGTTGCGCGCATAGGCCAGCAGCCCCACGATCATGATCGCGCCGAAGAACTCGATGAGCGGCGAAGAGAGCGCCTGCTGCGCGGTGTACTTCAGGTTGCTCGCCCTCCAGCGCCGCGCGGCGTTCCAGAACCGGCGCGATTCGTAGCCCTCGGCGCCGAAAGATTTCACCACCTGGTGGCCGCTGAGCGCCTCTTGCAGGATCTGGTTGACCTCGGCCTGGTCGTCCTGCGCGCGGCGCGTGGTGCGCCGGATGCGCTTCCCGATTCGTGCCGTCGGGACCAGCACGAATGGGAACAGCAGCAAGGAGGCCGATGCCAGCCGCCAGTCCTGGCTCAGAACCACGGCCAGCAGGGCCAGGGTGGTGAACGATTGGCGAAGCCAGTCGGCTGCCATGCTCGAGATCGCCACCTGGATCTTGTCGATGTCGTTCATGATCGACGACATCAGCCGGCCCGTCGAGTGCGTTTCGAAGAACTGCGAGGCCTGTCTGAGGACCTTGTCCACCACGCGCTGGCGCAGGTCGGTGACCGCGGAAAGCCCGGCATAGTTGATCAGGAAATTGGCCGCGTAGTCGCAGACGCCCTTGGTGAAGAAGGTGGCCAGAATCGCAAAGCCGATCATGGTCCACACGTCTCCGATCCAGCCCGGAGTGATCTGTTCGAGGTAGATTGTGCGGTGAAGAATGGGGATTGTAAACAGATCCACGGGAGCGGCCGGCGCAGCGGCGAGCAAGACCCGGCCGAGCACCTTGCCGACCAGCAACGCCGTCATGCCCTGAGCCGCGCCCACCACCGCCATCAGGAGCGCCGACAGCAGGATCGCCCACCAGTACGGTCCGACGAAACGGAGCAGGCGCAGCTTCTCGTTCACGCTGTCACCTTCAGCCGTTCGAGCGCGGCGATCACGGTCCTGTGCGACACTTCGGAGATCGGGCCGGCCCCGGCCACCGCCTCGGCCGGCGCCTTCCACGGCCGCCACAGTTCGAGGTCGGAGTTGCCGAAGATCACCACCGCGGGAACGCCGAAGGCCGCGGCCATGTGGGCCGGGCCGGCGTCGTTCCCCACAAAGGCCGAAGCGCGCGCGATCAGGGTCTTCAGCGCTGCCAGCGGCGCTCCCGCGCATGTCCGGTACGCGCTGAACGCCGCGAGGTCGTCTTCCGCCCCGCCGACGAATACCGGTTCGACTCCCCACGCTTCCCGCAAGTGGCGCGCCACCTCCAGGAAACCCGCCGCCGGCCAGGTCTTGTCGTGTGCCGAAGCCGCCGGGTGCAGCACGGCGTACGGAGGCAGGTCCGCGGAAGCCCGGTTGGCGAACAGCTTGGTGCTGGGGATTTCGCACAGCGGCGCGCCCAGATGGAAAACCGCCGCCGCCAGGTGTTCGACCGTGTGCGCCTTCCGCGAAATGCCGAGAATCCTCTGGGGCGGCGGGATGCGGACGTTGTAAAAGAGCGAGTGCCTGTGGTGGCCGAATCCGGCGCGAAAGCGCGCGCCCGACCAGATCGAGAGAGCCATGCTGCGCGGTCCGCCGTGCAGGTTCAGGCAGAGCGCCGGCTTCCATTTGGCCAGCGCGCCCAACCGCGGCGGCAGGATGTCGTCGATGTCGGGGTTGCCCTCGAAAATCGCCGCAAAGCGGTCTTCGACAACCACGCCCACTTTCAGGTCCGGCCGGCTGCGCTTCAGGATTTCAAGGGCCGGCGTGGTCAGGACACAGTCTCCCAGCGAACGCAGGCGGATTACCGCCGCTCGCGCCCCGCAGGGTACTCGATCAAGTGTGGTCTCCATGCCCGCGGGCTATTCCTCGATCTTGGCCTCGTCGACCAGCATGACTGGAATATCGTCCCGGATGGGGTAAACCCGCTTGCATTCGGTGCACTTCAGCCCGCTTTGGTCCGGCGTAAGCTCGAGGGGAGCCTTGCAGAGCGGGCAAACCAGGATTTCGAGCAAGTCCTTGCTAATGGCCATAGCTTCAACCGGATTAACAGTCTACCAGTTTCCGTGGGGCAGGCGGTTCCGCCTGCCCCAACCGCGGCCCCTGCCTGCGGCATCCTATAGAGATGCACGTCCTTCGCCTCGAGTGCGCGGCCGGCGCCAGGGACCGTCTGATCGCCGAACTCTGGGAACGCGGCACCGGAGGGGTCATCGAAGAGGATCTCGCGGGCGGCGCCGCGGCGCTTCAAGCCTTCTTCGAGGAGCCATTCGAGGCAGCGGAGTGGGCCGCCTACGGCGCGAGGTGGGAACGGGCGGACGACCGCAACTGGGTCGAGGTGGCGCAGTCGCAATGGGCGCCGCTGCTGGTGGGCGCGCGGTTCTTTCTGGCGCCGTCCTGGTGCCAGGACCCCACGCCGCCGGGGCGCCTGCGTCTGGAAATGCAGCCCGGCCGAGCCTGCGGCACGGGCTGGGGAGCTGCCACACAGCTCGCGCTCGAAGCCATGGAGAGCCGCCTGCGACCGGGCATGGCGGTGCTGGACGTGGGCACCGGCTCCGGCATCCTGGCGGTGGCCGCGGCGCTGCTCGGAGTCGGCCAGATCTTTGCCTGCGAGATCGACGCCGAGGCCGCCGGCGTGGCGCGGGAGAGGTTCCGAAGCGAAGGCATCCGGGCCGGCCTCTTCATTGGCTCGCTACGCGCCCTCCGCGAGGCGACGATCGATTTCGTGGTCGCCAACATCAACGCCGAGACGCTTGTCAGTCTCGCGCCCGAGATCGAGCGGGTGCTGAAGCCGGGCGGTGGAGCGGCGCTCACGGGGTTCCCGGATCGGCACCTGGCGCGCGTGCGCGCCGCATACGGCGGCCGCGGAACCGTGCTCGAAAAAGGCGAATGGCGGGCCCTGGTCCGGTAACGTCGCGGCGGCTGCTATCATCTCTTGTTATATGAGAACTCTGCGTTTTGGCTTGTCGATTGCACTGGCGCTCGCGGCTGTTGCCCTGGCCGCCGATATTAGCGGCAAATGGGTGGCCCAGGTTCCCACCCGCGACGGAGGGACCCGCGAGGCCGTTTTCAACCTCAAGGCGTCCGGCGACGGGGTGACGGGAACCATAACCTCGCCGCGTGGAGATCAGCAGATCACGGACGGCAAGATCAGCGGCGATGACATCTCCTTCACCGTGGTGGTGGAGTTCAACGGCAACCAGATGAAGTTCGTCTACAAGGGCAAAGTGGCCGGAGACGAAATCAAGTTCACGCGGCAGCGCGACGGCGACGACCGCGTTCAGGAGTTCACGGCCAAGCGCAGCTCCTGAGGGCGATCGCGGATGCGCATGCGTCGCCTGCGAGCGCTGGGCGCGTGGCGGCGCGGGCCGCGGACGCCGCCGTCGAGACCGGCCTGAAGACCGGCGACGTGATTCATGCCGTCAATGGGGCGCCAATCGACGGCCTGGCGGGATTGCGGGCGGCCATCGACCGCCTGAAACCGGGCGCCGCGGTGGCGCTCCAGATCGAGTAGGCCTACCTCACCACGATATTCACCAGCTTGTCCGCGACCACGATGATCTTCACGATCTGCTTGCCCTCGACGAGCGCGCGGATTTTGTCGTCGGCGAGCGCCAGCCGCTCCAGTTCCTCGCGCGGCGCGCCGAACGGGGCGCGGATGCGGCTGCGCAGCTTGCCGTTCACCTGCACCGGAATCTCGACTTCTTCTTCCCGCGCCAGATCGGGATCGTAGTCCGGCCACAGCTCGCGGAGAACCTGCCCCGCGCCGCCCAGTTCCTCCCACATCTCCTGGGCCACGTAAGGCACGAACGGCGCGACGACGAGCACCACTGTGTCCAGGATCTTGCGCAGGGTCCTATCGGAGATTTGCGCCTCGACGGGCACCAGCTCGTTGAGCAGCTCCATGGTGGCGGCGATCGAGGTGTTGAAGTGCCAGCGGCTCTCGAAATCCTCGGTGATCTTCTTGACCGTCTGGTGCAGCTTGCGCAGAGCTTTGGTATCAACGTCCGACAGGGCGGAGCCCTTTGACCCCCATGGCCTCTGTCTCACTCGTTCGGCGTTGCGCGTCACGAAGCGGTACAGGCGGCTGAGGAAGCGGTACATGCCCTCGACGCCGGCGTCCTGCCATTCCAGATCGCGTTCGGGCGGCGCGGCGAAGAGCACGAAGAGGCGGCCGGTATCCGCGCCGTACTTCTCCCCCATCCAATCCGCGCCGATGACGTTGCCCTTGTTCTTGGACATCTTGGCGCCGTCTTTGACCACCATGCCCTGCGTGAAGAGGCGCGTGACGGGCTCGTCGTTCGCCACCAGGCCCAGGTCGCGCATCACCTTGGTGAAGAAGCGCGAGTAGATCAGGTGCAGGATGGCGTGCTCGACGCCGCCGATGTACTGGTCGATGGGGAACCAGTAGGCGATCTTGCGCGAATCGTAGGGAGCGCCCCCGTTGTGCGCGTCGCAGTAGCGGTAGAAGTACCAGGAGGAATCGACGAACGTGTCCATGGTGTCGCTCTCGCGGCGGGCGGGCGCCCC